>FSXV01000035.1_pt1 | contig 85259 bp, 77 predicted proteins | sample 1638401 | NCBI WGS metagenome assembly FSXV01 (sample SAMEA3914788, study PRJEB12502) | metagenome | biome: forest; material: soil | place: Canada | collected 2011-07-03 | depth 0.1 m | reverse complement strand
GGCGGAGAGGGTGTAGTTGGCGCCGCTCAGGCTGGCGTCGGTGGTTCCGTCGTAGGTCTTGGTGACGCTTCCAACCAGGCTGGCGGTTAGGGCCAGGGGATTGATGGTCCCGATAGCGCCGGAGAGGTTGCTGGCGACGGTGTAGTCGTTGGCGTTGGCGCCGGTGAGCGCCAGGCCGGTGACCGAGACGGTCTTGCCGGTTCCGGCGTCCTTGGTGTCGTAGGTCCCGCTGGTGACCGGGACCAGGCTGACCACATCGCTGCCGATGGTGGCGGAGAGGGTGTAGTTGGCGCCGCTCAGGCTGGCGTCGGTGGCGCCGTCATAGGTCTTGGTGACCGAGCCGATCAGGCTGGCGGTGAGGGCGAGCGGGTTGATGACGCCGACGGCGCCGGACAGGCTGCTGCTGGCGATGGTGTAGTCGCCGGCGGAGGGACCAGCGAGCGCCAGGCCGGTGACGGTGACCGTCTTGCCGGTCCCGGCGTCCTTGGTGTCGTAGGCGCCGGAGCTCGGGTCGTTCAGCGCCACGCTGTCGCCGAGGATCACGCCCGAGAGGACGTAGTTGCCGGACGTCAGGGCGGCGTCGGTGGTGCCGTCATAGGTCTTGGTGACCGAGCCGACCAGGCTGGCGGTGAGGGCCAGGGGATTGATGATGCCGACGGCGCCGGACAGGCTGCTGCTGGCGAGGGTGTAGTCGTTGGCGTTGGCGCCGGTGAGCGCCAGTCCGGTGACCGAGACGGTCTTGCCGGTCCCAACGTCCTTGGTGTCGTAGGTCCCGGAGGTGACGGGGACCAGGCTGACCACGTCGCTGCCGAGCGAGGCGGAGAGGGTGTAGTTGGCGCCGCTCAGGCTGGCGTCGGTGGTCCTGTCGTAGGTCTTGGTGACGTTTCCGATCAGGCTGGCGGTGAGGGCCAGCGGAGTGATCACCCCGACATTGCCGGAGAAGGCGGCGGTGGAGAGGGAGTAGTCGCCGGCGGCGGAGCCGGAGAGGGCGAGGCCGGAGAAGTTGACCGCCAGGCCGGTCCCCACGTCCTTGCCGCCGTAGACGCCGGTGGAGGCGGTCAGGCCGAGGTCGGCCGCGTCGGCGGAGACGATGCCGTTCAGGGTGTAGCCGCCGGCGAGCGAGGCCGCCGTGGTCCCGTCGTAGACCTTGCTGATCGGGCCGGTGAGGCTGGCGGAGATGGACAGCGGAGTGATCACGCCGACGAGGCCGCCGAAGCCGGTGGTCCCGAGGCTGTAGTTCGAGGCGGCGGATCCGGTGAGCGAGAGGCCGGAGAAGCCGACCGACAGGCCGGTCCCCACGTCCTTGCCGCCGTAGACGCCGGTGGAGGCGGTCAGGCCGAGGTCGGCCGCATCGGCGGCGACGATGCCGTTCAGGGTGTAGCCGCCGCTGGCGAGCGAGGCGGCTGTCGTCCCGTCGTAAACCTTGCTGACGGGTCCGGTAAGGCTGGCGGTGATGTCCAGGGCGATGATCTGCCCGATGTTGCTGGAGATCGCGCTGACCACGGTGTAGTCGCCGGCCTGGGCGCCGGACAGGGTTAGGCCAGAGGCGGTGACGGTCTTGCCGGTTCCCACATCCTTGGTGTCGAAAGTCCCGCTGGTCGGGCCGTTCAGCGTCACGCTGTCGCCGGAAAACACGCCCGAAAGGGTGTAATTGCCCGCCCCCAGCCCCGTAGCGGTGGTCCCGTTATAGGTCTTGATAACCGTGCCGACGAGGGCGACGGCGAGGGTCGCCGGGGTGATCACCCCGACATTGCCGGTGAACCCGCCGATCGACAGGTCGTAGTTCGAGGCCGCAGAGCCGGTGAGGGACAGGCCGGAGAAGGTGACCCCCAAATTGGTCCCGACGTCCTTGCCCGTATAGGCGCCGCTGGAGGCGGTCAGGCCCAGGTTGGACGCATCCGCGGCGAGGATGCCGTCCAGGGTGTAGTCGCCGCTGGCGAGCGAGGCGTTGGTCGTGCTGTCATAGACCTTGGTGATCGGGCCGGTGAGGGTGGCCCCGATCGCCAGGGGATTGACCGTCAGCGCGCCGGTGTCGGCGAAGCTGAAGGTGTATCCACCGGGGCTGGTGAGCGTGCCGAGGCCGACGTTGATGGCGTAGGGCCCGCCCGCCACCGAGGCGTTGGCCGCGGTCCCGGCCGAGCTGAGCGACGGCGCGCCGGCATAGGCCGTGGCGGCGGTGTCGGCCAGGAAGACGCCCGTGAGCGCGGCGTGGAGGCCGCTGACGCTGAAGTCGGTCTGGATCTGGCTGGTGGCGTCGTTGCCGTAGGTCTTGCTGTCGCTGGTCGAGGTGAAGGTCAGGGTCTGCGCTTGCGAGAAGACGTAGCGGTTGCCGCTGGCCGTGATCGGCGTGCCCGCGGCGGTTCCCCAAATCGCGGTGTTGTTGCTGTTGAGGGCGTCGTAGCTGGCGGCGCTTTGCGGCGCGGCGCCATAGATGAGCCAGCGCCCGGTCCCGCCCACCACGATCGCGCCCGATCCGACGGTGTTGGTGAACGTCCCACCCAGCGACAGGGTGACGTTGTTGTTCGTGCCGGCGTTGATGGCGTCCAATATGGCCAGGTTGCCGGTGGTGCTGAGCGAGACGGCGCCGGCGGCGGTGAGCCCGCCGACAATGGTTTGGCCGCGAATGGAGGCTATGGTCAGGGCGGTGGTGTCGGTCAGGGTCACCGCCCCGGTGTTGCCGGCGATCTCGTTCACGGCGTTGCCGGTCGCGGTCAGGCTGTAGCTGGCGCTGGCCCCGCCTTGCATCAGCAGCTTTTGCGTGGTGATGGCCCCGGCGGTCTGGGTCACCGCGCCGCCGGCGGTCATCACGATCTGACCCACGCCCGATCCCGTGCTGAGCGAGGTGTCGAAGGTGAAGGCGCCGCTGGTGATGAGGTCGATGTCGGCGCCCGAGGTCAGGATGCCGGGGGTGCTGTTGGCGTTGTAGAAATAGTCGGCGCCGCTGTTGGTCCCGGCGGCCAGGCCGACCCCGGTCAGGGTCGCGAGCAGGCTGTCCGAGGCCGGGATCGAGGCCGAGGGCAGGCGCAGGTAGCCTTCGTAGAGGTTGCCGGTGGTGGCGCCGGTCGGCGTACCCAGATAGGTGTTGGCGTGGCTCGAATTGCCGCTGAGCAGCACCTCGCTCTGCTGGCCGGCGTCGGCGACGAGCACATAGGCGCCGCTGCCGTTGGTCTGGGTCGTGCCCAGGATCGAGCCGTAGGACGACAGGGCCACGGTCAGGCCCGCGCCCGCATTGCCCGTGTCGTAGCCGGTGAAGACGTTGCCCGTGATGGCGATGGCGCCGTGCGGGTATTGGAAGTTCAGCACCGGATAGACGCCGCTCAGCGCGGTCCAGGCGGTGGCGCTCGACGACGCCGACGCGCCGAAGGCGGTGGTTAGCGAGGTCGCGGTGTTGAAACCTGTCGGCAGCGTGCCGCCCTGCAGGACGGCGGTGCTCAGGCCGGTGACCGTGACGTTGGGGCCGGCGCCGACCGCCATGTCGTTTTCGCCGACGCCGGGCAAGGTCGAGTTGACCGTCGAGTCGTAGTAGACATTCTTCACGGTGACGGTTGGAGGGATTCCATCGAGGGCGGAGTCGTCGAGACCGATGACGCCGCCGCCCGTCGCGGAGTTGGAGACGGTCACCTTGCCGGTCGAAAAGACGTTGAGCAGGTTGAAGTCGTTCTGACCGGCCAGGCCGCCGGCGAACGTGGCGGCCCCCGAGGCGGTGACCGCGCCGGTGGCGTAGGAGTCGATGACGGTGTCGTTGTTGTCGCCGACCAGGCCGCCCGCGTCGTCTCCGCCTCCGGTCGAGGTGACCGGGCCGGTGGCGTAGGATCGCGAAATGATGCCGTTCGCCCCGAACGGGCCGTTCCAGCCGACCAGGCCGCCGATGATCGCACCGTTGCTCAAGCCGCCGTCGTTGACGGCGCCGGTGGCGTAGGACTGGGTCACGATCGCCGTGATGGCCGTTGCGCCGCCGGCCGGGTTCGCATTGCTTAAGCCGTCGCCGTTGGCGCCGACGAGGCCGCCCGCCGCCTCCTGGGATGCAACTACGTTCGGGCTGACGGTGGCGCTGGAGTGCGAACCGCTGATCAGGCCGCCGCCGCCATTGGTTCCGACCAGGCCGCCGACGTCCATCCCCTGCACCGTGCCGGACGACCAGGAATTGATCACCGAGCCGTTGTTGTAGCCGACAAGGGCGCCGACCGACGAGGCGCCGGAAACGCTGTTCACCGTGGCCGACACAATGCCGATGTCGCGAACGACGCCTGGCCACGCGACGTAGCCGATCAGGCCAGTGAAAATCTCGTTGGCGCCGCCGTTTCCAGAGCCGGTGATGTCGTGGATGTTCAGGTTGGTGATGGTGTTGCCGAGACCCTCCAGGGTTCCGGTGAACGGCGTGCCGACGAAACCGGAGGCGCCGAAGAGGGCGGGGGCGGCGATCTGGTTGCCGTTCAGTGTGCCGCTGGCCGTCACCGAGGTCGCCAGGGCGTAGTCGCCGGAGAGGCCGCCGTTGATCGCCGCGATCAGGTTGGCGACGCTGGTCTCGAGGGTGAAGCCCGTGCCGTTGAGCGATACGTGCCCGGCCAGCCCGTTGGTGGCGCCGGTGAACTGGACCGAGCCGATGGCGCCGAAGAACAGGTCGCCGTCGGTCGCGGCGGCGTTGGTCGTCATGACCAGCTTGCCGGCGTTTGCCCCCGAGCCGGAGATTGTCACCGGAGCGTTGATGTAGATCGAGTGATAGGCGTTCAGCGTCAGGGTGCTGGGGCTGCTCCAGCTTACCGGCGCATCGATGTTGATGTCGCCCGCGCCGGAGCTTGTGGTTCCGATCCCCGACGGGGTCGAGGAAGCGCTCGAAGACGTCGTTGTCAGGACGACGCTGGTGGTGGCGAGGTCGGCGGACAGGGTGGCGTTGTTGCTGGTGTCGATGGTCAGATCGATGGGGTCGACCAGCCATTCGCCGGTCTTGCCGGCGACCGCCGTGGTGTCGATGCGGGCGCCGGTGAAGTTCACCTGGGTTCCCGAGGTCTCGATCAGGCCGCCGTCGCCGCCATTGGCGCCGCCGCGGGCGAGTGCGGCGCCAGCGAAGGTGGTGTTGGCGCTGTCGACCAGGATGTGGCCGCCGTCGCCCGCGCCATTGGCCGAGGCGTCCAGCACCGCGCCCGGCGCGACCTGGACCGTGCCCTCGGGGGCGACCAGGCGGATGTCGCCGCCCGCGCCCGCCACCTGGGTGGCGCGGATCACGCCGGAGGTGTTGCCGGCTAGCGCATAAATGTTGCCCTGTTCCGCGCGCAGCTCGGCCGCGGCGGCGTTGATCGCGCCGGCGTTGGTGACCGAGGTGTTCGAGCCGCCGACCAGCACCGCGAATTTGCCGTCGGCATCGGCCTGGTCCTTCAGCAGCACCTGGTAGCCGGCCAGCATGCCGACCGCGCCGTTGGGCGCGCTGATCTGGCCCTGGTTGGAGACCTGCGAGGCGATCAGCACCACGTCGCCGCCGAGCGCGCCGATGCGGCCGTAGTTGATCACCGAGGCCTGGGAATTGCCGGCGAAGTTGAGAGCGCCGCCGGCCATGAAGGCGCCGTCGGGGATGTCCTGGGTGGAGGCGACGAAGGTCCCGCCGACCTTGATCACGCCGGTCTTGCCGACGATCACGCCCGCGGGGTTGATCAGGTAGACGCTGCCGGTGCCGGTCAGGCTGCCGTCGAGGGCCGAGATCGGGCCGCCGGACAGGACCCGGTTCAAGGTCGCGCCCGAACCGTTGGCGAAGTTGACGCTGGCGCCCTGGCCGATCGAGAAGCTCGACCAGTCGATCACCGCGCGGCTGCTGCTCTGGTTGATCTGCAGGTTCGAGCCGGAGCCTGTGATGGTGGCGGCGCCGGCGGCGACCGAGCCTCGGGTCGGCAGGGCGGGCGCGCTCGCGGCATGGGCGGCGGCCAGACCGAAGGGGGCGCTGGAGATCAGCATCGACAGGCAGGCGGAGCGCATCAGCCGTTGACGCAGGGCCGAGGGGTTGGTCGCACCAGAACGTTGCATATTTCCCCCACGCGTTGCGTCCCCAGACGCAATTCGCCTCTTACGATAGTTCGTGCAACAGCTACAAGTTGCTAGGGATGTTACTCCCCAGAATTGTATTGCGGCATTTTGGTGGCTGCGCTTGGCGGCCGCCGCATACGGACCGGAACCTCATCCCGGGAGATCGGCGCGAACCCCAGGCGGAGATACAGATTCGCCACCCGCGCGCCGGGACGGACGCTCAGGTCGAGCGTACGGCCGAGATGATCGGCGACGGTCGTCGCCGCGCGCATGAGGTGCAGCGCTGCTGCGCCGCCGCGCTCATCCGGCGCCACGGCAAGGTCGATGAGGTCTACGATTTCCCCATCGATCCAATCGCTTAACAGCCGACCGATCGGTGCGGAGCCGCGCCAGACGATTCGGTCCATCGCGCTTGGGTAGTGGATATCGTAGGTCAGCCGCCGGCTGTCATACTGCATTTGCAGTAGGGAGGCGGGCTGCGGCGCGATTTCACTCTGGGTGAGGAAAAACAGGCGCTTCAGGAACGGCTCGTCGTCCGGTGTCGCCGCTCGCAGCTCAAAGGTCGGCGCGCGGCGATGGAACTCCGCCGCCAGCAGTTCGGCCGGAGCGACGTTTTGGTTGCAACCGCTGTTTGCGCTTGCATCGGCGGTGGCGACGCGGACTGATGGGGCGTCGGAGGGGCGCATGTACGATCTACCCAAGCTGGACCTGGTGTTGACGGCCGAGGACTTTGAGCCCTGGGTCGGGCGGATGGTCACCGTGGCGGCGGAGCCCGAGCCAGTGGCGATTCAACTGTTGCGGGTCGTTCGCAAGCTCGGTTCGCCTTTGATGCTGCGCGCGCCGTTCAGCCTGATCTTCAGCAGTCCACTGGACGTCCTGCTCGTGGATGGCATCTACAGCATGAAATGCGGCAGCCGCGGTCCGTACGACGTCTTCATCGTCCCGGTCCTGTCGCTGCCGGGCCAGCGTCACTACGAGGCGGTGTTCAACTGATCTCTGGAAGATCGCCGGGCGGCTCGGAAAAGCCGCCCGGCGTGGGTGTTACGAGCGCGTGGGATAGATGCCCTGCAACGCGATGCAGTTCAGTATCGACAGGTAGGGCTGCAGGATCGAGAACGGCAGGCTCTGGCCGGCCATGGCCACCGCTACCGTGCCGCCGGTGATGCCGCCGCCGCCGCCGGTGGCGGTGACGCCGCTGAGGGGCACTTGGTTGCCGTTCGCGCCAGCCGGAGCATAGATCTTCACCGCGGTCGGGCCTGTGCCGGTTTCGGCCAGGAAGGATCCGCTAGCCGGCTGACCAACCGTGGCGGGCCCTTGCAGTGCGTTCACCGTCACCTGCAGCGGGGTGCTGCTGCCGCCACCGGTGCCGGTGAACGTGGCCACGTGGTTGTGCATCGGAAGCTGCTGCTGGGTCAGGGTGACGTTCTGGGTCCCGCCGAGTTCGCCGGGCACGTAGGTTCCGGCGCCCGTCTGGCTGGCGCCCGAACCGACGAGGACGCGCCCCTGCAGGTCGGGCAGCTGGAAGGTCTGCACGCCATTGCCGCCATAGTTGGTGCCGAGCAGCGCAAACAGCGCGCTATTCTGGCTGATGGACATCGTTTGGCCGGCGCAGGTCGCCCAGCCCGTCGGGGCGAACGTGAACCCGACCTGCATAATCTGACCGAGAAATGGTTCCGACATACGAACAGCCCCTCCCTGGTGGCGAGGGCCATCCTGCAAGTTTAAATTGTCAGTTTCAATACACTCGCAGCGGTGCAATCGCCTATTGGTGGCGCCGGGCTCGATTTCCGCAATGAAATCTATGCCTCAAAAATTCAGGTAAATCGGGTTGCCGACCAGAATGAGGTGGTTGTCGGCGTCGTAGACGTCGGCGCGCAGCCAATGCCGGCGGCCGTCGCTGGGGCGCTGGAACGGAAGGGTCGCGTCCGCGGCCAGCGAGGTCGATGTGCCGGGCAAGGCGATTTCGGCGCCGTCCTCGACAATGCGGACATGACCGCCCCCGGCCTTGATCACGTGCAGGCTGTAGTCGACCGCTGTCCCGGCGGGCGCGGCGAGGTCGTCGCCCATGGTCGCGGACTGTTGGCCCAGGCGGGCGGTGAGTTCGAGCACCCGCTCGTGGCCGCCCTCGACATCGACGAAGACGTGGCCGGCCCGGATCGCCGCCAGGATGGCGCGCTGGGACAGCTCGCTTGCATAGACCGCCGTGGTCGGGCGGCCGATGGGCGAGGGATGGGGTGTCCCGGCGCCGTGGTTGTCGCTGCCGCCGATGGCGGTGATGCGATGGCCCTGGTTCAGCTGGGCTTCCCAGAAACCGATGCCCGACAACGGTCCCTCGGCGCCGTGCTGGGCGGCCATGGCGCCGCCGTTGACCACCTCGATCGCCTGCACGCGGCTGTAGTCGGTGTCCTTGGCGGTCCAGCCGCAACCCATGCAGCTTTCGCCCGACGGGGTGGAGGGGTGGTTGATCGACAGCAGGCCGTGGGCCCGCTCGACCTCGCTCTCCAGGTCCGCCGCCGTCAGGGCTCCGTGCGACAGGCGGAAGTCGAGGAATTGGGTCGGGCCGAACACGTTGGCGTGGCCCTGGAAGGTGGTGACCTCCCGCCCGGGGATCAGCAGCAGCTTGTCGAAATAGGGCTGCAACTCGCGCTCGTCGTCGAACTGCGAGACGGTGTTGTGGTCGGTGATGGCGATGAAGTCGAGGCCGTCGGCGGCGGCGACCTCGGCGGTGCGGAACAGCGGGCAGGGCGCGGGCGCGCCGCCCTGGCTGGAGCAGACGCCGTCGCTGTGGCCGGTGTGCATGTGCAGGTCGCCGCGATACCAGCGCGCGCCCGAGGCCAGGGCTCCGGTGGCGAAGGCGGATTGCGGCAGGGGATCGCCGGCGCGGTGAAAGTAGATCTTGGCCTCGAAGGCCGCGTGCACGGCAGGGCGGGCGTTGGGCACGCCCAGCACCAGCCGCCAGCGGCCGGGGCGAACGGGACCGGGCAGGTAGGACGGGGTGGCGTCGGTCTCCGCGACGGTGAAGCTCGACTTGTTGCCGCCGCTCCAGCCGCGGAAGCGCTCGGCGTCGAACAGGCCGAGGTCGATGGCGGTGTGCTGGTCGCGGCCGGTGTAGGAAAAGCTGACGCTCACGCGGTCCACGCCGGGCGGCACGGCGAACGGTACGTCGCGATAGGTCTGATGGTCGGCGCCGGTCACCACACCGGTGAGCACCAGGTCCGGCTTCTCCGCCGTTGCGGCGGGCGCCTCTGCGGCCCTGGCTGCGATCGGCGCGGCTAGGGTCAGGCAAGCCAGAACAGCGGCCAGGGAAGCGCGGCGGGGCGTGGACATGGCGACATCCAAAAGACGGGTTCGGCAAAAAGGGCGGGTCCGGACGGCCTAGCATCCGGACCCAGTTGGTCTGAGTTTGGGGGCCTCAGAACTTGTAGAGGATCGAGCCGCGCACGCTGCGGCCCACGATCGGGCGACCGATGAAGTCGGTCTGGCCGGCCTGGGTGCTGGCGAGTTCGCCCGAGCGCGGATTGCCTTCCGTCAGGCCGATGGTGTCGGTCAGGTTGTCTGCGTTCAGATACAGGGTCAGGCGTGGCGCCAACTGGTAGCGCATGGCGGCGCTGACCACGGTGTAGGCCGGCAGCACCTGGGTGTTGGCCGCGTCGGCGAAGCGGTCGCCGTAATACTCGATGTTCAGCTCGGCGCGCAGGCGGTCGTCGAGCAGGTTCAGGCCAGGGGTGAAGCGCAGCGCCACCTTGGGCACCCGCAGCAACTGGTTGCCGTCGTAGTTGGTCGGCACAGCCACGTTGTTCACCAGGTTGGTGAACTTCAGGTTCGAGAAGGTCGGGTTTTCGATGGTGCTGTTGAAGCCCAGATCGAACCAGTGCACCGGCTGGATCAGGCCTTCCAGTTCCAGGCCGTAGGTGTTGGTGTTGCCGTACTCGGTCTGTTGCAGGAAGCCGCCGGTCAGCGGCTGGAAGATGTAGTTGCCGATGCTGTAGCTGTCGTAGTCGGTGTTGAACGCGGTCAGGTAGGCGCTGATCCACGGGCTGGCGTACTTGACCCCGCCTTCTTCCATCTTGATGCGCTGCACCACCGGGGTGGCGGTAGCGTTGGTGATGAAGTCGCTGATGCTGGGCAGGCGGAAGGTCGAGGTGTAGCGGGCGAACACGCCGAAGTTGGAGTCGAACTGGTAGTTGCCGCCCAGCGTCCAGCCCAGGTGGCCGAACTCCTTGGTGACGTTGCTCCACTGGCCCGAGCCGGTCAGCACGTTGGTCCCGGCCAGATTGCTGGGATCGTTCAGGTTGACCGAGGCGGTGCCTTCTTCGGAGCCCTGGATATTGTCGTGCTCGTAGCGCAGGCCGCCGTCGATGCGGAACTGGTCGGTGATCTGCCACTCGTCGGAGGCGTAGACCGCCTCGGTCCACTGACTGCCGTTGCCGTCGGCGAATTCCGAGCCGAAGCGGGTGACGCCGTTGTCGGTCAGCGAGCCGACCACCTGGCCCTGGGCGTTCAGCGCCACCAGGTCGAGCAGCTGGGCGTTGTCCTTGGTGTCGGTGAGGACGGTGGCCGAGTAGCGGCTGAAGGTTTCGTCGATGTGGGCGAAGTAGACGCCGAAGGCCACGTCGTGGACCTGGCCGCCGAGGTCGAACTTGTGCACCACCCGTAGGTCGTCGAGGGCTTCGCTCTCGCCGATCGTCACCGGACGCACCGCGCTCTGGGTGATCAGGCCGTTGCCGTTCTGGTCGGCCACGTTGAAGGCCTGGCCGCCGTAGGTGTAGCGCAGCTGCACGTTGGTGGCGGTGGGATAGGCGTTCATCAGGGTCGGGGTTTCCGACGAGATGAAGCTCGCCGCGGTGCTCACCGCCGAGGGATAGACGCCGTTGCGCACGGTGTGGGTGTCGCGGAAGCGGAAGCCGTCCTGCAGTTCCCAGCCGTCGCCCAGGTCGTACTTAAGGTGCGCCGAATATTGATCCAGGCGCACGCGGGTGCCGTCGGCGTCGTCGAAGTTGACCACGCCGCCCGTGCCGTTGCGCAGGGCCAGGTTGGTGGTCTGCGGGCCGACGATGGTGGCGGTGCTGGCGTTGAAGCCAGGGATCGAGACGACGTCGCCCTTGCTGTTGGTCATCAGCGGGATGTCGGCCAGGAAGGCCACCCGGTCGTCGAGGTGCTTGTAGTCGAAGCTGATCGAGCCGCGGTTGAAGTCGCGCGAGGCCGACAGGCGGATCTGGCCGCCCAGGTTGCCCTGGAAGCCGGGGTCGCGCACGCCGGTCTCGCTGCGGTAGAAGCCGCCGATGCTGACCTTCCAGTCGCCGATCGGCTGGCCGTACCAGGCGTCGACCCGGTTCAGGCCGTCGGAGCCGGCGGTGTACTTGAACACGCCTTCGGGCTCATCGCCGGGCTTGCGGGTGATGAAGTTGACCACGCCGCCAGGCGCGTTGGAGGTGAAGATCGACGACGGGCCGCCGCGCACCACTTCCACGCGGTCAATGGTCTCGTCGAGGCGGAACGACTGGTCAGCGTTCAGGTAGCCCAGCGCCGGGTCGTGCTGGATCGGCAGGCCGTCTTCTTCCAGGTTGATCGAGCCGAAGCCGTCCACCGGAATGCCGCGGGCGCGGATGTTGCCGCTGGCCTCGCCGCCCGAGGCCTCGACCCAGAAGCCGGGCACGTCCTTCAGGGCGTCGGTGACGCTGGAGACGCCGCGCAGGCGCAGACGCTCCTTGGGGATGACGGTGATGGCGTAGCTGGCCTTGGCCTTGGTCAGGCTGTCGACGCCGGCGCGGGCGGTGACGATCACCTCGTTGACGCTGGTGCTGAGAGCTGCCGAGGCGGGCTGATCGGTCGGCTTCTGGTTGTCCGCCTTTTGGGCTTCAGCGCCTTGGCCGGCGGCCAAAGGGGCGTTGGACGACGCCTCCTTGCCCTTGAGCACCACGGTGTCGCCCTGGTTGGAGGCGACGACGAGACCGCTGTGCGCGGTCAGGGCCGTGAGCGCGGCGGCGCGGGTGTAGGCGCCCTTCAGCGCCGCGCTGTCATGCTTGGAGGCGGCGTCGTAGGGGAACAGGATCTGGACGCCGGCCTGGCGCGCGAAATCGTTCAGCGCGCTGGCGGTGTTCTCAGCCGGGATGTCGAACTGAATGCGCTTCTGGGCGTCCTGGGCCAGCGCCGGATGCGCGGCGGCCAGGGCGGTGGTGGCGAACAGCGCCATCATGCGCAGTCCAGAGCTTGGATACGGTTTCATTCAGTCCCCCGAGAGCCCCTCGTGCGGGGCCGACACCGGGTCAGACGGGAGCGGCCGGGAAAACCGCTACTTCGAAACGAAAATTATTTTAATTATTTTCCGTGGTCAGCAACAGCTGGTTCTGGCCGCTGTCCACCGCACGCACGCCGAAGGCCTGGTTCAAGGCGGTGAGGAAGCCGTCGGGGTTGGAGGTCATGAACCGGCCGCCGAGCCTGAGCCCCGCCAGCTTGCGGTCGCCGATCACCAGCTTGCGGGTCAGGTAGCGGTTGTACTCCTGCACCGCCGAGCCCAGCGGCTCGCCGTCGAACACGATCTCGCCCCGCCGCCACGAGGTGGTGCTGTTCACGTCGGCGTCCGACAGCGGCCGGTCGACGATCCGGGTCGGGGTGATCAGCAGGCTGGACGGCCCGACCACATCGCTCCCCGCCGCCGCCGGGCTAGTGCTCACCTTAAGGGGGCGTTGCGGCTGGGCCCGGCCTGACAGGATGGTCAGGTCCAGGGCGCCGTCGCGCAGGCGGGCGTCGAACTGGCCGGGCGAGAGCCGGGTGTCGATGCGGCTGGCGCGCAGCACGAACGGGCGCGCGCGGTCGTCGGCCACCGACAGGGCGGCCTGGCCGCGCTCGAGCCAGACCTCCCGCAGGTCACGCTGCAGCCGCCAGGCCACGGTGGTGTCGGTGTTGAGCTCCACCCGGCTGCCGTCCGCCAGCACCAGCGAGCGCCGCTCGCCGATGCCGGTCGAGGCGCGGTTGCGCGCGAACACCCGCGGCGCGAACAGGCCCGTGCCTACGGCGGCGAACCCGACCACACCGGCCGCCTGCAGCATGGCGCGGCGGGATAGGGGGGCTGAGGCGCGCGGCTTGGGCTCGGCGGGTTCGACGTGGCCGCGCAGGACGCTGAGGCGGTTCCAGGTGTGGGCGACCTCGGCGAAGGCGGCGGCGCGCCTGGGGTCGGCGTCGCGCCAATCGTCGAATTCGCGCTGATCCGCCTGACCCGCGTCCAGGCGGGCCATCCAAACCGAAGCTTCCGCGATTAAGGCCTCGCGGCGGTCCTTCGATTCGACAGCCATGTGACGCGGGCTTCCTCCGTACAGCGATCTTGCTCGGCCAGCATCTCGGTCAGCAGGCGCAGGCCCTTGGCGAGATGCTTCTCCACTGTTGAGACGGATATGTGCAGTTTTTCCGCTATTTGCACAGGGCTCAACCCTTCGGCGCGACGCAGCAGCACCACCTTTCGGCACTGCGGCGGCAGCCGGTCCATCGCCGCCATCACCCGCCGCAGCTCGTCGCGGTGCTCCACCACGGTTGAGGCGTCGGGCTCGGAATCGGCGACGGTCTCCAGGGCGGTGAGGTCCTGGAACGCCACCACGCGGGCGCGCCGCACCCGTTCGAGCGCCAGGTTGCGGATGATGCGGTAGACGAACCGGTCCGGCGCGGCGATCGCGCGCCAGTCGGCCGAGCCCAGCACCCTGGCATAGGCTTCCTGGACCAGGTCGTCGGCTTCATGGGCGTCGCGGGTGAAGCGGCGGGCATAGCTGCGGAAAGCGCCGCTGTGCTGCAGCACCTGGTCCATGAACCAGCGATCGACGTCGCGGAGCCAGGTCACGGCGTCCTGCCTTCTTGCGCATTGCAGATGGGAAGGGACGCTTAGCGGGGCTGTGTGTCAGTTTTTTTTGAGCCGCGGGCGCGGGTTTACAGCTTGCAACCCTGGGGAGGGGCGTTCGGATCTATACCGCCCAGGACCGATGCTCCTCGGGCAGGTCCGCAAGCGGATCGGCTGCATGTACATAGGCCCTCACGCCAAGCTTAAGGCTTTGGCGCTCGCGCGCGCTCTGGTGGATTTCGTTGGCCAGCAGATGCAGTTCTTCTTCATCCAGCCTGCGGCAGCCCGCCAGCACGTACAGACGGAACTGGGCCGTTTCGGTTTGCGAGAAGGGTGATTTGGCGGCGAGGGCTCGTCCCATATGGTGACCTTTGAAAACCGCCTTGGTTAACGTAAACATCCCATTTGTTAACTAAATTCGACATCTCGTCCTTGCGGCGTAAATCAATTTGGCGAGAATATGTCGTATATCCGGCGGTAAGAATGCAGAGTTGCTGATCTATGGTCAGAAGCTTAGCCGTAACGTGAACTTAGATGCTTGGTTCCTAGGCGACGTGAAAAATATTTCGTTCGATGTGGTCTAATAGGTGCTTGACGATATCGGATTTGCGGTCGAGTTTGCTCTGCGTGGTGCGCAGGCGGCAAGCCTGCAGGACAAGCCCTCAACACACATTCTGCGTCCTGGCCGGCGCCAATATCGGCCGCACCACCACCCCCTCCAGAATTCGACGCATAAAAAAGGCGGCGGCGAAGCCTGGGCTCCGCACGCCGCCGAAGGGCCGGTCGTCTGGGGTGAGCAGGCGCCGGGTTAGGGCTTGGCCTTGGCGTTACAGCTGGTCAGGTCGGTCGGGCTCATGGCCTTGTGGCCGGTCTGATAGTCGCGAAACGAGCCCAGGACCTGGGCGGCGTTCTGGCATTCGTAGCGGATCGGCTGGGAGGCGGCGGCGTCCTGGGGCGCGGCGTAGCAGGTGTCGCCGTTGCACGCCCAGACGCGTCCGTCGATGATGTTGGAGGTGGGCGTTGGCGCGGCCTTGGTCAGGTGGGCGACCGATTCGCCGTCGCGCAGGCGGGTCTGGTCCTGGGCGTGGGCCGAGGCCGCGGCGCAGGTCAGCGCGGCGGCGATGAATAGCGTGCGTAGTCCCTTGGACATGGTGAGCCTCTTGATCGCCGGAGCGACGCCCGCGGGGCGGTCGCCCTAGGTTGTCATGGTATGATCGCAATCATGCCATATTGCATGACGATAGTCATATAAAAAATCTGACCATGCCTTCAGTGGAGCTATCCTCAGTCGCCGATCAGATGCAGCACGACTTCGCGGCGATGCGGCGCGCGGCGGTGCTCGAACAGATACACGCCCTGCCAGGTCCCGAGCGCCAGGCGGCCGCCCACCAGCGGAATGGAGAGCTGGACCTGGGTCAGGGCGGTGCGGATGTGGGCGGGCATGTCGTCCGGCCCCTCGTCCTCGTGCACGTAGCGGCCGGGGGCCTCGGGGGCGATCTGGGCGAAGAAGGTCTCCAGGTCGCGCCGCACGTCAGGATCGGCGTTTTCCTGGATCAGCAGCGAGGCCGAGGTGTGGCGGCAGAACAGGGTGAGCAGGCCGGTCTCCAACCGCTGCGCCGCCACCCAGCGGGCCACCTCCGGGGTGATCTCCACCAGGCCGCGGCCGCGGGTCTCGATCTGCAGGGTGTGGGCGGCCTGGCGCATCGGCGGTTCCTAGCACGATGCGCCAGGGGAGGCTCACATGGCGGCGGAGGCGCGGATGTCGGCCAGCAGGCGCGCAGTCTCCAGGCAGGCCAGCATCGCCTCGCGGCCCTTGTTCTCCGGGCCCGGGCGGCTGCGCGCCTCGGCCTGGTCGTCGTCATAGGTGGTCAGGATGCCGAAGCTCAGCGGCGTCTCGGTGTCCAGGCTCGCGCTCATCAGACCGATGCTGGCGCCCAGGCTGATGAACTCGAAGTGGGCGGTGTCGCCCTTGATCACGCAGCCGAGGCAGACCACGCCGTCATAGCGGCCGGTCTTGGCCAGGGCCTTGGCGATCAGCGGCAGCTCGAAGGCGCCTGGAGCGTGGAACAGGTCTTCCTCGCGCAGCGCGCCGCCGGCCTCGGCCAGGGTCTCGCGTGCTCCGGCCAGCAGGCCGCCGGTGACCTCGGGGTTGAAGCGGCTGACCACCACGGCGATGCGCGGGGCGAAGGTGGAGGTGGGCATCAGCAGGGTTCCTTGACCTTGTCGTCGGCGAGCAGGGCGGCGGGCAGGTCGTGGCCCATGCGCCGGCGCTTGGAGTCGAGATAGCCGGCGTTGTGCGGGTTGGGCTTGGTGCGCACGGGAATACGCGTCTCCACCTCGATCCCGCCCTCGGTCAGGGCCTCGACCTTGCGCGGGTTGTTGGTCAGCAGCTTCACGCGCTTGATCCCCAGCGCCGTCAGAATCTGGGCGGCCACGGCGTAGTCGCGGCCATCGACCGGCAGGCCGAGCGCGGTGTTGGCGTCCACCGTGTCCATGCCCCGGTCCTGCAGGGCGTAGGCGCGGATCTTGTTGGCCAGGCCCACGCCGCGCCCTTCCTGGCCGCGCAGGTAGATCAGCACCCCACCGCTGGGCGAGGCGGCGATCGCGGCCATGGACTGGCGAAGTTGCTCGCCACAGTCGCAGCGCAGCGATCCCAGGGCGTCGCCGGTCAGGCATTCGGAATGCATCCTGACCAGCGGCGTGCCGTTGAAGGGGCGCTTGACCAGGGCCAGGTGCTCGCCGCCGTCCAGGCGGTTGAGGAAGGCATGGGCCTCGAACGCCTCGGTCCCGGCATAGGCGCTGGGCAGGCGGGCGACGGCCTGTTCCTCCACCCACTGCTCGTTGGCCATGCGGTAGGCGATCAGCTCGCGGATGGTCAGGATCGGCAGGCCGTGGCGTTCGGCGAACACCTCGAGCTCGGGCCGGCGAGCCATGGTGCCGTCGGGGTTCATCACCTCGCAGATCACCGCGGCCGGCTCCAGCCCGGCCAGGCGCATCAGGTCGACCGAGCCCTCGGTGTGGCCGGCGCGGGCCAGCACCCCGTTCTCCACCGCGCGCAGGGGGAAGATGTGGCCGGGCGAGAGGATGTCGGCGGCGGTGGCGTTCGGCGCGACGGCCGCCTCGACGGTGCGCGCGCGGTCGGCGGCCGAGATGCCGGTGGTGACGCCGGTGCGCGCCTCGATGGACACGGTGAAGGCGGTCTTGCGGCTGGTGCGGTTGACCGGGACCATGGGCGCCAGGCCCAGGCGGTCGACCCGCTCGCCGGTCATGGCCAGGCAGATCAGCCCGCGCGCCTCGGCGGCCAGGAAGTTGACGGCCTTGGCGTCGGCGAACTGGGCCGCGATCACCAGGTCGCCTTCGTTCTCCCGGTCCTCGTCGTCGACCAGGATGATCATGCCGCCGTGGCGCAGGCGGTTCAGGGCTTCAGATAGGGCTGACATATGCGCTCCACGTACTTGGCCATGACGTCCACCTCGATGTTCACGCGGCCGCCGGGGCGCGCGTGCTGCAGGGTGGTGGCGGTCCAGGTGTGAGGGATGATGGTCAGGCCGATGCGGAACTTGCCGTCCGCCTCCGGCGCCGACACGGTGTTCAGGGTCAGGCTGATGCCCGAGATGGCGATGGAGCCCTTGTCGACGCAGTAGCGATGCAGTTCGGCCGGCAGGGCGAGGGTCAGTTCCACGCTTTCGCTGCGGGGCGCGATGCGCTCGACCTCGCCCACCGCGTCGACATGGCCCTGCACCAGGTGGCCCGACAGGCGGGTGGACAGGCTGGCGGCGCGCTCCAGGTTGGTGGCCGCGCCTTCGGCCAACTCGCCCAGCGCGGTGCGCGCCAGGGTCTCGTGGCTGACGAAGAAGCGGGCGAAGGCGGGTTCGGAGCCGTCGGCCACGGTCAGGCAGACCCCGTTCACCGCCACGCTCTCGCCCAGGGCCAGGTCGTCGTAGCCGGTGTCCAGGTCGACAATGGCCGCCTCGGCCGATCGCTCGATCCGTCGCACGCGGCCCAGCCGCTCGACTATGCCGGTGAACATTCCAACTCCTCGATGGTGAAGCTTTCTGCGCGGGCCGGATCGCGGCGGCGCAGCTCGATGGTTTCAGATTGGCCGGCCGCAGCCTGGCGGATCAGCACGTGCTCGTCCCACAGTCCGCTTTCCAGCACGGCGGCGGTGAGGGCGGGGCCGGCCTCGACCAGCACCTCGAGCACGCCGTGGCGGCCGAGCTGGTCGAGTGCGGACTCCAGGTCATCGGCCCGGAACGGTTCGAACCCGCGCGCGGCGGCGGCCTGCAGCCAGGCGTCGTCGATCCGCCGGCGGCGATCGAGCAGGGCCAGCAGGCGGCGCTTGTCGGCATGGTCGGCCACGTGGCGCACGGTGAAGGCCGGGTCGTCCACCAGCACCGTGCCCGAGCCGGTCAGGATGGCGTCGGCGCGCCGGCGCAGGCGATGGGCGTAGGCGAGGGCGGCGGGCGAGGTGAAGGTGGTCTGGCCCGGCGGCGGGATCATCGAGCCGCGGGGATCGAGCGCCTGCTTCACCGTCACCCAGGGACGGCCCGACAGCTGGCGCTTGGCGAAGGGGGCGATCAGGTCGGCGCACGACGCGCCCAGGGGCGAGGTCGGATCGAGCAGCCGCACCTCGCGCCCGGCTTCGGCCAGACGTTCGGCCCCACCGCCCTCGACCCTGGGATTGGGATCCACCGCACCGATCCAGACCGCCTGGGCCGGGCTCGCCAGCAGCGCCTCGGCGCAGGGCGGGGTGCGGCCCCAGTGGTTGCAAGGCTCCAGCGTGACCACGGCGGTGTGGATGCGCTCGAAGCCGCCGTTCGCACGGGCGGTCGCCAGGGCGTTGGCCTCGGCATGGCCCTCGCCGGCGCGCTGGTGGGCGGCGGCGGCCAGGACGCGACCCTCGGCGTCCAGCAGCACGCAGCCCACCGGCGGGTTGGGCGCGGTGGCTCCGCGGAACGCGCCGGCGCAGGCCAGGGCCTGGGCGAAGGCGGCCTCGACGGTGGGCGGCGGCGCGGCGATGAAGCGGGACGGCGAGGGAGCCAAGGCTGTGCTTTCGGTGTCGATGCGCCGAATGACCTAGGGCCGCCCGCTCGCCGGACAAGCGATTTCGGGTTTTGCGGACTCTAACATTTCACAGCCGCTGGCGTGGGCGCAGGCCGTGTGGCCGCAAGGCCTCACCGGTGTGACGCTTGGACGGATCTGCCCAAATTTTCAGCGACAAATGCGGCTCCTTGGCCCGTCATGCGTTTAACTATTGAAGCGACGGCTGCGGCGACTGGACACACGGCTGGAAGCAGAGCAATCGCTTTTCGGAATGATCTGAAAGCGCGAACATGCGTCATCGGAGAGTTCACGACTCAGTAATTCGCGTAAACGGGGTGTGTGCTCGACAAAGGTAACGACTACCGGTTCCATCGAATATCAGCCTCTACAGGCTTCACGTTCAAGTTGCTGACTGCGCTCGGCGTCATACTGACGAGATAAGTCCGTCCCGGACGCCCCGCGACGCTCTTTGCCGATATCGCGCTTCGAACGTACGGGCGTAACCGCTTCCGCACTTCGAGACATCTGCACCTCCGCTAACCCCGGGGCCCGGAGACGCTTGTCTTCTCCCCACCGGCAGATCGAAGGACATGTGATGATGCAACAGAATGATGTCTTTGATCTCTACTCCTCGCTTTTCGAGAGCCGGAAGCAGAGTGAGATGTCGCTTCGCGACTACCTGAACCTTTGCCGTGAGGACCCGACCACCTACGCCAACGCGGCGGAACGGATGCTCGCCGCCATTGGCGAGCCCGAGGTGGTGGACACCTCCACCGACCCGCGGTTCGGGCGCATCTTCATGAACCGGTCGATCCGGCGCTATCCGACCTTCGCCGACTTCTACGGCATGGAGGAGACGATCGAGCGCATCGTCGGCTTCTTCAAGCACGCGGCCCAGGGCCTGGAGGAGCGCAAGCAGATCCTCTACCTGCTGGGCCCGGTCGGCGGCGGCAAGTCCTCCCTGGCCGAGCGGCTGAAGGCGCTGATGGAGCGACTGCCCATCTACGTGCTCAAGGCTGGCGACCAGATCAGCCCGGTGTTCGAGTCCCCGCTCGGGCTGTTCGATCCGGATCGGATCGGGCCGATGCTGACCGAGCGCTACGGCATCGCGCCGCGCTATCTCACCGGGCTGATGTCGCCCTGGGCGGTCAAGCGCGTGGGCGAGTTCGACGGCGACATCTCCAAGTTCACCGTCGTGCGGCTGATGCCCTCGAAGCTGAACCAGATCTGCGTGGCCAAGACCGAGCCCGGCGACGAGAACAACCAGGACATCTCTTCCCTCGTCGGCAAGGTCGATATCCGCAAGCTGGAGTTCTTCGGCCAGAACGACCCGGACGCCTATTCCTACAGCGGCGGGCTGAACCTCACGACCCAGGGCCTTCTGGAGTTCGTCGAGATGTTCAAAGCGCCGATCAAGATGCTGCACCCGCTGCTGACGGCGACCCAGGAGGGCAACTACGTCGGCACCGAGAGCATCGGCGGCATTCCCTATCAGGGCATGGTGCTGGCCCACTCCAACGAGGCGGAGTGGCAGACCTTCCGCAACAATAAGAACAACGAGGCGATGATCGACCGCATCTGCGTCATCAACGTCCCCTACTGCCTGCGCACCGACGAAGAGGGCGAGATCTACAACAAGCTGCTGCAATCCAGCGACCTGCTGTCGGCGCCCTGTTCGCCCGGCACGCTGCGGATGCTGTCGCAGTTCTGCGTGCTTTCGCGCCTCAAGGAGCACGAGAACTCCAACCTGTTCTCCAAGATGCGGGTCTACAACGGCGAGAACCTGAAGGACGTGGACCCCAAGGCCAAGTCCATGCAGGAGTATCGCGACGTCGCCGGCGTCGACGAGGGCATGAACGGGATCTCGACCCGCTTCGCCTTCAAGATCCTGGCCGAGACCTTCAACTTCGACAACGAGGAGGTCGCCGCCGACCCCGTGCACCTGATGTACGTGATCGAACGGTCAGTGCGCCGGGCCCAGTACCCGGAGCAGGTCGAGAAGCACTACATCGAGTTCATCAAGAGCCATCTGGCGCCCCGCTACGCCGAGTTCATCGGCAACGAGATCCAGAAGGCCTATCTCGAGAGCTACGGCGACTACGGCCAGAACCTGTTCGACCGCTACGTCGCCTATGCGGACGCCTGGGTCGAGGACCAGGACTTCAAGGACGCCGACACCGGCGAGCTGTTCGATCGCAAGATGCTCGACCAAGAGCTGTCGAAGATCGAAAAGCCGGCCGGCATCGCCAACCCCAAGGACTTCCGCAACGAGGTGGTCAAGTTCGCCCTGCGCTCGCGGGCGGCCCATGGCGGCAAGAACCCGTCCTGGACCTCCTACGAGAAAATCCGCGAAGTGATCGAGAAGCGGATGTTCAGCCAGGTCGAGGACCTGCTGCCGGTGATCAGCTTCTCCACCAAGGGCGATAAGGACACCGAGAAGAAGCACAACGACTTCGTCGAACGCATGGTCGGTCGCGGCTACACGCCTCGTCAGACCCGGCGGCTGGTGGAGTGGTACATGCGGGTGGACAAGGCCGGGTAGCAGGGGGGAGGGCCATGGCGCTCAACGTCATCGACCGCCGGCTTAATCCGCGCGGCAAGAGCCTGCCCAACCGCCAGCGGTTCGTCCGCCTGGCCAAGGACGCCATCAAGGAAGCGGTGGTCCGTTCCATCCGCGAGCGGGCGCTGGGCGACGTCGAGCGCGGCGAGACCATCACCGTCCCGATCAAGCGGATCGCCGAGCCCAGGCTGCACCACGCGGCCCAGGGCGGCGACCGCGACCGGGTGTTTCCCGGCAACAAGGAGTTCATCCAGGGCGACACCCTGCCCAAGCCCAAGACGGGCCAGGGCGCCCGGGGCAGCCAGGCCTCGTCGGACGGCGAGGGCGAGGACGATTTCCGCTTCACCCTCAGCGCCGACGAGTATCTCGACGTGCTGTTCGAGGAGCTCGAACTGCCCGACCTGGCCAAGACCCAGATGAAGGACGCCGTGGCCTTCCGCTACCAGCGCGCGGGCCACAGCGTCAGCGGCACGCCGTCGAACCTGAACCTGGTGCGCACTATGCGGCGCAGCCTGGCGCGGCGGATCTGCATGGGCCGTCCGCGCACGGTGGAGATGGCGGCGCTGGATATCGACATCGCCGAGTTGGAGAGCCGCGGGCCGCTCAACCTAGTCGAGACCGCGCGCCTGGACGAGATGAAGGCGCTGCGCGAGCAGTTCCGCGCCCGGGCCAAGCGCATCCCCTACCTCGACCCGGTGGACCTGCGCTACAACCGCTACGAGCCCACACCGCAGCCCAACGCCCAGGCGGTGATGTTCTGCCTGATGGACGTGTCCGGCTCGATGACCGAGGACATGAAGGACCTGGCCAAGCGGTTCTTCCTGCTGCTGCACATGTTCCTGCACCGCAGGTACGAGAAGGTCGAGCTGGTGTTCATCCGCCATACCTCCGAAGCCAAGGAGGTGGACGAGGAGACCTTCTTCCACAGCCGCGAGACCGGGGGCACCATCGTCTCCAGCGCGCTGGTGGAGATGAAGCGGATCGTCGCCGAGCGCTATCCGGTGGAGGCGTGGAACATCTACGCCGCCCAGGCTTCGGACGGCGACAACTACGGCAACGATGGGCTGGTGTGCCTGGAGCTGCTGCAGGAGGACATCCTGCCGATCACCCAGTACTTCGCCTACATCGAGGTCTATGACGCGCGCCAGGCCGAGATCTTCCTGTCCAACCAGAACGTCAGCGACCTCTGGAAGGACTACGAGAAGGCCGGCGATCGCCCCAACTTCGCGATGAAGCGGGTGTTCTCCAAGGCCGACGTGTTCCCGGTGTTCCATCAGCTGTTCGCCAAGACGCGCAAGGCGGCGTGAGGCGGGAAGGGTAGGGCTTCCATGAGCGGGCTGCTGTTCGAAACCGGCGAATGGAACTTCGATGCGCTCAAGCACGCCTACGACGCCATCGAGGAGATCGCGATCGGCGAGATGGGGCTGAACGTCTATCCGAACCAGATCGAGATGATCAATTCGGAGCAGATGCTCGATGCGACGTCTTCGGTCGGCATGCCGATCTTCTATCACCACTGGTCGTTCGGTAAGCGCTTCGCCATCGACCAGAAGCTCTACCAGGGCGGCTACACCGGTCTGGCCTACGAGATCGTCATCAATTCCAACCCCTGCATCTCCTACATCATGGAAGAGAACACCATGATGATGCAGGCCCTGGTGATGGCGCACGCGGCGTTCGGCCATAACCACTTCTTCAAGAACAACTACCTGTTCCGGGAAAACACCGATGCGGGCGGCATTCTTGACTACCTGACTTTCGCGCGGAACTACGTGGCCCGCTGCGAGGAGCGCTATGGCATCAGCGCGGTGGAGCGGGTGCTGGACGCGGCCCATGCGCTGATGGACCAGGGGGTGAACCGTTACGGCCGCCGCTCGCGCCTCAGCCTGCTCGAGGAACGGGCGCGCGCCGAGGCCCGGCTGACCCATGCCCAGAGCACCTTCAGCGACCTGTGGCGCACCCTGCCGCCGTCGCCCCGCAAAGGACAGGCGGCCAAGGCTGCGGCGGACGCCGTGGCGGCGGCCTGGGACGAGATGGGCCTGCCCGAGGAGAACCTGCTCTATTTCCTGGAGAAGTTCTCGCCGCGGCTGCGCGACTGGGAGCGCGAGCTGCTGCGCATCGTGCGCAACATCGCCCAGTATTTCTTCCCGCAGCGCCTGACCAAGATGATGAACGAGGGCTGCGCCACCTACTGCCACTACAAGATCATGAACCGGCTCTACGATCTGGGGAAGATCAGCGAAGGCTCCATGCTGGAGTTCCTGGCCAGCCATTCGTCGGTGGTGTTCCAGCCCGATTTCGACGACCGCCGCTATTCGGGCATCAACCCCTATGCGCTGGGCTTCGAGATGATGTGCGATATCGAGCGCGTCGTCACCGATCCCACCGAGGAGGACCGCCGCTTCCTGCCCGACATCGCCGGCACGGGCGACGTGATGGCGGCGCTCAAGCACGCCTGGGCCAGCTTCCGCGACGACAGTTTCGTGGCCCAGTATCTCAGCCCGCACCTGATGCGGAAGATGCGCCTGTTCAAGCTGACCGACCTACAGGCCGAGCCCGAGTACCAGGTCAGCGCCATCCACGACGAGCGCGGCTACACCGAGGTGCGCCGCGCCCTGGCCCGGCAGTACGATCCCGGTCCGCGCGACCCCAATGTGCAGGTGACCTCGGTCGATCTGGAGGGCGACCGCCGCCTGGTGCTGACCCACTACCTGTACAACGACGTGCCGCTGGCCGAACAGGACGCCATGGCGGTGCTGACCTATGTCGCCGAGCTGTGGGGCTACGACGTGGAGCTGCGCGGCGTCACGGCCAAGGACGAGCAGCGCTACCGCTACGCGGTGGAGAAACATCTCGAGGAACGGGCCGAGGCCTAGGAACTGGCCCCGTGAACCGTCGCTGTCGTCCGGTTCAGCTCGGGCGGCAGTCGGCGGGAAGGGGGAATTGCGGGGCTGCGGCCGGCGGCTTGGCCCGGCGCTTCCAGATGAAATAGGCCAGGGTCAAAAGCCCGAGCCAGGGCAGGCCGACGATCCACGACACGTTCCAGAACTCGGTGTCGAGCCCCATGGTGACCAGCAGCGCCGCCAACAGGCCCAGGCCCGCGAGCTGCATCCATGGAAACAGCGGCATGCGCACCGGCAGCTCGAGGTCGCGCCGCTTGCGCCGGAAGGCGATGTGGCTGAGCAGGATGATCATCCAGACGATGATCGCGCCGAACAGCGCCACGCCCAGCAGGTAGTTGTAGGCCATCGGCGTGATCCGCGAGATCGCGGCGGCGGCCAGGATGCACGCGCCGGAGACCACGATGGCGGCGACCGGCGAGCCGTCCTTGCTCAGCCGGCCGAAGATCTTGGGCGCATAGCCGCCGCGCGACAGCGAGAACAGCATGCGCGCGCACAGATAGACGTTGGTGTTCATGCTCGACAGCGCCGCGCTCAGCACCACGAAGTTCATCACGCCGGCGGCATGGCGAATGCCGGTGTAGCTGAACACCCGCACGAACGGGCTTTGGGTGACCACCTTGGCGGCGATGGCGGTCCAGGGGACGAAGGTCACCACCACCGTCAGGGCCAGCACGTAGAACAGGAACAGCCGTAGCACCATGGTGCGCAGGGCTGCGGGAATGGCGTGGCGCGGGTCCTTGGTCTCGCCCGAGGTGACCGCGATCACCTCGATGCCGTTGTAGGACAGCACGCCGACGATCACCGCCATCCACATGCCGTGCAGGCCGTGCGGGAAGAAGCCGCCCTGGGCGTGGGTCAGGTTGTGCAGGCCCACCGGCTTCACGCCGATGCCGAAGATGCTGATCGCGCCCAGCACGATGAAGATGATGATCGCGGCGACCTTGATGAAGGAGAACCAGTACTCGACCGTACCGAAGCCCTTCACCGAGCGGGAATTGACGAACAGCAACAGCGCCGCGAACGCCAGCGACCACAGCCAGATCGGCGAGCCGGGGAACCAGTAGGTCATGTACATGCCCGCCGCCACCGCCTCGCCGCCCACGGCGATCACCTGGGCGGCCCAGTAGGTGTAGCGCACCACAAACCCAGCCCACGGGTTCAGATAGGCCTCGGCATAGGCGCCGAACGAGCCGGCGGAGGGATGAACCACCGCCATTTCCGACAGGCTGAACACCATCACCAGGGCGATGAAGCCGGCGATGACGTAGCTGAGGATCACCGAGGGGCCGGCATAGTTGATGGCGATGCTGCTGCCGGCGAACAGGGCGGTGCCGATGGCCCCGCCGAGGCCGATCATGACCACCTGGGCCTTGCTGAGCCCCTTGTGCAGGCCGTCTTCCTGTTCGGCGATGGCTGCGTCGGTCATATCGCCTCCCGGGTCCAGCTTGCCGATCATTCCGCCGGCTTAGTCTGGTCGTCAATGTGTTTTAAATTTAAAATGTCTGGGTTCAGTAGTTGATCGAAGGATTATCGCCCGGATAGATCACGCCCACCACGTCGAGGCCGCCGTCCGAGGTGCATTCGACCGAGTGGAGTTGCTTTCGCGGCAGGAACATCACGTCGCCCGCCTTGACCTCGGCCTTGCGGGTTTCGGTCCACACCACCCCTTCGCCGCGCAGGAACAGCAAGGTTTCCTCGTAGAGATGGCGATGCGGCTCCGCCTTGGAGGGCGGAATGTTGCCGATGAACTGGGTGGCCATGGTGGAGCCGTGCTCGCGGTTCACCAGGATCTGGTACGAGCGCTCGGCCATGGCCTGGCGCTGGGACGGGTCGACGTCGGCCCGGCGGTCGGGGAACTCCGCTTCGAAGGTGGCCGGCATCTGGTCGAGCCAGGTCAGGGTCTCGCCGCCCGGGCCGTTGGAGATGAACAGGCGCAGGACGCCTGGGCCCGCATTGTGCACGCGGAAGGCTTCGGACGGCCGGACGTACAGGCCGCTCTTCTGGGTCACGGCGAAGCGACGGTCGCCGATTTCGACCTCGCCGTCGCCCTCCATGACGAACAGCACGGTGTGGCGGCCGTCGGCGGAGATCACCGGCGAGGCGCCCGGCGCCGCCTCGGCGTAGAACTGCGACTGGTGCAGCGCGCCCAGCGCCGGGCTGATGGTGACGCACCACGAAAGCGTGCCCTGGCGGGCGAGCTCGGCGCGGGCGGGTGAGAACAGGTAGCAGTCGTTGTCGAGCTTCAGCACCGGGCCGTCGTCTGGGGCCACGGTGGCGATGGCGCGGTTCTCGGGGCTGTTCGGATCGTCGTTCTGGTAGCCGCCCGGCAGGTTGCTGTGGGCGCCGTCGCAGAACGGCCCCGTGCCGGTGTGCTTGCAGCCGCAGAAGATCACGTCCTCGTCCTGCTTGGCCTTGAACAGCACGGGCAGGAACTCGGTGCCCTCGTGCGAGCCGTCGCAGAACGGCTGGGTCTGCGAGCGGCCGCAACTGCACCACAGGTACCGCTTCCCCGCCTTGACCTCGTAGTAGTAGCCCTTGCGGTTGGCGATGGTCGGCGTCGGCATCCAGCTCCTCCGATTTGCGCGCGCGTCGGCTTAGGCCGCCCTTAGAACTTGCGCGTCAGCGACACGCCGACGGTGCGCGGCCGAACCGTCAGCAGGGCCAGGGGATCCTGGGCCGAGTTGATGGCCGAAATCTGCGCCCGGTCGTCGCCCAGGTTGCGCACGAACAGCGTGCCGGTCCAGGGGCCATGGGTGAGAGCCGTGCGCAGGCTGACCAGGGTGTAGGCGTTCAGGTGCACGTTGAAGGGGTCGTCGGCCAGGTTGGTCGCGCTGTTGGTGTCGTCGCGATAGGTGATGTCGCCGGCGAGCGTCCAATCCAGCGAGTCGGTGATCGGGCGGGTGTAATCCAGGCTGATATTGGCCTGGAACGGCGGCACATAGGCGATGTGGTCGCCGGTGACGCCCAGGGTGGGGTTGGCGGCCACCTGGGCTGGGGTGGAGCCCTTGGTCAGCACCGCATCCTGGTAGGAGCCGGTGAAGCTGGCCGTCAGGTAGTCTAGGGGCTTGGCGTCGAATTCGAACTCGAAGCCGGTGACCTGGGCGTTGCCGGCGTTGCCGGTGAAGGTGAAGGCCCCGTCGGCGGTGGTCTCGGGCTGCTGGATGTTGTTCCAGAGGATGCCGTAGCCATCGACGCTGTACTGCAGGCGGCCGTCGAACAGCTTGCCCTTCAGGCCCGCCTCGAAGTTCCACAGCGAGTCGGGAGAATAGGCGCCGGGGATCGGCTCGAACGGCTGGCTCTGGGCGTTCAGGCCGCCGCCGCGGAAGCCTTGCGAGGCGGTGATATAGGCCAGCAGGTTCGGCGTGAATTTGTAGTTGGCGTTGGCCTTGAAGGTGACCTTGCTGAAGGTCTCGCGCTGGTCGGGGATGTCCACCAGGTTTTCGCCCGGCGGGAAGCCGCCGAAGGGATGGGTCTGCTCCTGGAAGCCTTCCAGCGTCTCGGTGAAGTAGCGCACCCCGCCGACCAGCTGGAACTTGGAGGTGACGTCCCAAGTGACTTCGCTGAACACCGCGTATTCGGTGGTGCTGCGGTCGTCGATACGGCCGAAGAAGGTGGTGCCGTTGGGGTTGGACAGGGCGTCTTCGTCATTGGCCTCGCTGAAGGGGCCGACCGGCAGGCCGGCGGCGTTGGTCTTCAGCACGTGCACCGCCAGATCGTTGGTCTCGTACTGGCGGAACACGCCGACCACGAAATTGACCGGGAAGTCGAATTTCGAGGCGTAGCGGATTTCGCTCGAATTGACGTCGCGCTGCTGCGGCTCCTGCGTCTCGCCCGGAATGTCGACGCCGTTGGCGATCAGCACCGGGGTGGAGTCGAAGTTGAACTGGAGATGCCGGTTGTACTGGTTGGTGGTCGCCGTGATGGTGCCGTAGGGCAGGTGGTAGTTGATCGCCACGCCGAACAGGTCGATCCGCTCGCCATAGGGGCTGCGGGTCACGTCGGTGTTGCACAGGTCGCAACCCGCCACCGACGGAATGCCCGGCGCGCCGTACGACTGCACGCCGGCCGGGGTGTAGCGGGGCGAGCCGTCCGAGGATTCGGTCTGGGTGGTGTAGTAGCCGTCCACCGTCAGATTCTGGATCGGCTGGAACCTCAGGATGATGCGCCCGCCCGCCACGTCGTCGTTGTTGACGTCCTTCAGCGGGCCCGTGCCGATGCGGATCTGGTCGATGAAGCCGCTGTCGCTGGCCCGCCAGCCGACCACCCGCAGGGCCAGCACGTCCTTGATCAGCGGAATATTGACGGCGCCGTTGAAATCGTAATTGCCGCCGCCGTGTTCGGTGCCGGAGCCTTCGGCCGAGGCATAGCCGCCGAAGTCTTCCAGGTCCGGCTTCTTGGTCACGAAGCGGATGGTGCCGCTTTCCGAGCTGGCCCCGTACAGCGTGCCCTGGGGCCCGCGCAGCACTTCCACGTGGTCGAGGTCGAACAGGCGGATGTCCGGCTCCATCCCGCCGCCGTCATTGGCGTTGGAGCCGCTGATCACCGCTTCGTCGTAGTAGACGCCGGTGGTGGAGTCGCCGGTCGAGTTGATGCCGCGGATGATGTACTTGCGGTCGCCGGGGCCGAGATCTTGAAGCTGCAGGCCGGGGACCTTCACCGCTACGTCGAGGAAGCCGATGGTGCCGGCCTTCTGCAGCGAGTCGCCCGAGATCGCCTCGATCGCGCCAGGCACCGACAGGGCGGTCTGGGCCGAGCGCTTGTTGGCGGTGACGATCACCTCGTTGACCGAGCCGCCGCCCGAGTCCGAAGCGGCGTTGGGTGCGCCGGGCGCGGGAGCCGCTGCGGCAGCCGGGGCCGTCGCACTGGTCGCCGCTATGGCGGTCGTTTGAGGGTCGGCCGTCGCCGCCCGTGCGCTGCATAATCCCAGCGCCAGCACGCTTACTGAACTCAACCAAGCCGAGGCGGCCATCCGGCCGGCCATGCGATGACTGCGTAGAGACATGCTGCGGGCCCCCCTGTCTGCGACGACAAGGAAGATGCATTATCATATGATATGTCAATCTCGTGTCAGGGCGTTCCGAGCGGCAATTCCCAAGTCGTGCAAAAATGTCGCAGATGTTTAAATTTCAGGCGGTCGAGCAGCCAGCGCCGCAACTGAGGTAGCCATAAAGCACGACGGGCGGATCGCAGGGTTGCGATCCGCCCGTTCACTATTGTTTTATTTGGGAAAAAGCGTTCAGGCGATCTTGCGTAGGAAGTCGGCGAAGCGCTCCACTTCCTCGTGGGTGTTGTAATGCACCAACGAAGCCCGGATCGCGCCCCGTTCCATCGTCAGGCCCAGGCGCTTCATCAGCCGCGGCGCGTACATGTGGCCGTCGCGGATGCCCAGGTCGGCCTTGACCGCCTTTTCCACCACCTCGGCCGGATGCAGGTCGCCGAGGTTGAAGCAGATGGTGGGCACGCGCTCGCTGGCCCGGGCGGGATCGCCGACGCCGTAGATGGTCGCGCCGACGTCGTTCAGGGCCGCCAGCATCTTCTCCGACAGGGTTTGCTCATAGGCCTGGATGCCCTCCATGCTATGGCGCAGTCGCGAGCGCAGGGAGCCGCCGGCGCCGCCCAGGGTGGAGCCCAGGTCGGCCAGATAGTCCACCACCGCGCCCATGCCGGCGACGTTCTCGTAGATGAAGGTGCCGGCCTCGATCTTGAACGGCGGCTCGTCGGGGATGAAGTCTTCGCGGAAGGTGGGCAGAGCCACCAGCTTGTCGAACTTGCCCCACAGGAAGCCCATGTGCGGCGAGAAGATCTTGTAGCCCGAGCAGACCAGGTAGTCGCAGTCCCAGGCCTGCACGTCGATCGGCGCGTGGGGGCCGTAGTGCACGCTGTCCAGGAACACCTCGGCGCCCACCGCGTGGGCCGCCTTGGCCACCGCCGTGACGTCGACCAGCGAACCCAGGGCGTGGGAGACCACGGTGCAGGCGACCAGGCGGGTGCGTTCCGACAACAGCGGGACCAGGTCCTCGACGTGCAGCTTGCCGTCTTCGCGCTGGCGCCACCACTGGAAGGTCGCGCCCATGGGGGCGAGCGCCAGCCAGGTGGCGATGTTGGCGTCGTGGTCGAGGTCGGTGACGATGATCTCGCAGCGGTCGGACTTCAGCGTCTGGCCGATGGCCAGGCTGACCATGCGGATGAACGAGGTCGCGTTCATGCCGAAGCAGATCTCGTGCGGATCGTAGGCGTTGAGGAAGGCGCCGACCTTGACGCGAGCCTCGGCGATCACACGATCGACCTCGACGCTCTTGGCGTAGCGGCCGCCACGTTGCACGTTATGGTCGATCAGGTGATGTTGCACCGCGTCGAGCACGTTCTGCGGCAGCTGGGCGCCGGCGGCGTTGTCGAGGAACACGAAGGGTTCGGCGCCGACGACGGCGGGAAACTGGGCCCGGGCGGCCTGGACCGGGAAGGTGGAGGCGGTCGGCTTGACCAGGGTGTCGGACGCAAGACTCATTAGGCGCTCTCTTGAATGGTCGGCGGCGCGGCGATGATTCCACCGACCGCTGGACGGGGTCATACTATGGATATATGCATTTTCATATAAAAATATGACGAAGCCGGGCGGCCGTCTCGGGTCGCGAAAAGGCGGGCTGGCGGCGCAGCTAATTTAGGCTTGAAATATGTCCAGGGCCTGACAGGCTGGCTCGCATAAAGCGTTAAGGGGGAAGACAATGGCCGCCGACGTGCTGAAGCTTCTGGCCACGGCCCTGGTCGACGGGAGGGTAAAGGTCATCGACCTGACCCAGCCGCTCGAGCCCACGACGCCGATCCTGTCGCTGCCGCCGCAGTTCGCCCAGAACCCGCCGTTCGAAATCGAGGTGCTGTCGGAATACGACGAGCGCGGCCCGGCCTGGTACTGGAACTGGTTCAAGTGCGGCGAGCACACCGGCACCCACTTCGACGCCCCGGTGCACTGGATCTCGGGCAAGGACCATCCCAACAACACCACCGACACCATCCAGCCCGAGCGCTTCATCGGCCCGGCCTGCGTGCTCGACGCCGCCGGCGAGGCCGCGGCCAATCCCGACTTCCTGGTCGACATTCCGTTCGTGCAGGCGTGGGAGGCCAAGCACGGCCGCATCCCCGAGGGCGCCTGGGTGCTGGTGCGCACCGACTGGTCCAAGCGCACCGACCCGACCGAGTTCCTCAACATGAAGGACGACGGCCCCCATACGCCTGGCTGGGCGCCGGACTGCGTGCCGTTCCTCACCGAGCAGCGCGGCGTGCGCGGCGTGGGGGTGGAGACGGTCGGCACCGACGCGGGCCAGGCTTTCGGCTTCGAGCCGCCGTTCCCCTGCCACAGCCTGATGCACGGCGCCAACCGCTTCGGCCTGGCCAGCCTGACCAACCTCGACAAGCTGCCGCCCACCGGCGCGATCATCGTCGCCGCGCCGCTGAAGATCGTGCGCGGTTCGGGCAGCCCGCTCAGGGTGCTGGCCCTGGTCGAGGGCTGAACGGCGCGCGGGGAGGCTTGAAGGCGGCGCCCTATCCTGGGTAGAGGGCGGCCATGCCGTTGTTTTCCGCCACCCCCTCCGACCTTCCGGCCGCCGCCGATTTCATCAACGCCGCCTATCGCGGCGAGAGCGCCCGGCAGGGCTGGAGCCACGAGGCCGACCTGCTGGACGGCCAGCGCACATCGGCCGAGGAACTGGCGCAAGATCTGCGTCGTCCGGGCTCGATGCTCGGCCTCTATCGCGATGCGGCCGATGGCGAACTGCTGGGCTGCGTCTGGCTTGAGCCCAGGCAAGGCGAGACCTGGTATCTCGGCATGCTGACGGTGAAGCCGGACCTGCAGGCGCGCCAGCTCGGGCGCAGTCTGCTGGCGGCGGCCGAGGCTATGGCGTTCGAGCGCGGCGCGCGGCGCATGCGGATGAGCGTCATCAGCCTGCGGGCGCCGCTGATCGCCTGGTACGAACGGCGCGGCTACGCCCTGACCGGCGAGGTGCAGCCGTTTCCCTATGACAACGAACAGGTCGGCCGGCCGCGACGCCTGGACCTGACCCTGAGCGTCATGGAAAAGGCGCTGGTTGCTCCGGTCGCGGTCGAGGTCTGAGCTTTAGTCTTAGCCCGCCGTCGCCAGTTCCGCCGTCAACGCCTTGCCCGCTTCATCGGCCAGGGCCGCGTTGCGCAGGCGGGCGATGCGGGCGGCGTCCAGGGTTCCGCGGTCGGCCTCGGCCATGATGGCGTCGAAGCTGCGCATGCCGCGGGCATGGGTGTCGCCATAGCCCTTCACCAGGGTCTGGCACAGGGCCAGCTCCACGCCGAGTTCGTAGTCGCAGCTTGCGGCCGCCTGCACCCGCTCCAGCCAGACCAGCATGGCGGCGGTTTCGCGCTGGAAGCGCAGGCTGGCGCGCCGGGTCGGGCGCAGGGCGGCGAGGATGTAGAGCGTCAGGAAGCCGCCGAGCTTGCCGGTCGACAGCTTGCGGCCGTTGGCGAACAGCGGCTCCAGCCGCTTTGCGACCCAGGGCGTGTCCAGCATCCAGCGGCCGAGCCCGGCCGGCAGCGTGTCGCAGACCTCCTCCAGCCGCGGGTGCACGAACTCGCGGGTGTAGACGATCTGATCGGGGGCGGCCTTCACCTCGTCGCGCACGCGGGCGAAACGGCTGGCGCGGGTCTTCAGGTCGGCGACGCGCAGGGTGTCCTCGTAGGACATCCACAGCGCCAGGCCGCGGGCGGCTTCCTCGGTCAGGTGATAGCCGTGGCGCTCGCCGTCCGCCGCGCGGTCGGCCGCCAGCACACCGTCGAGCCGGTCGAGATAGGTCTCGGCATAGGCGGCGTCCTGATAGTCGCACAGCCGCCGGGCGCCCTCGGCCAGCACCGGGGCGAGGGCGGGCGGGAAGCTCGCGGCGATCCGCGCCAGCAGCGTGGCCCCGGCCTGGGAAGTGGCTTGAGGGGTCGCGAGGGGGCCGGCTGGGGGTTGCGCGGGCTGGACTTCGGCCTGGGCCCGTTCCAGGCCGGCGCGGAAGGCTATGAGACTGGCCTTGACCCCCACGCCGCCGCGCTCGATCGCCGCTTCATAGGCGGAGGCTGCGAAGGGGAGGGCCTTGGAGCCGGCCAGGGCGCCGAACATCACCGCGCTGATCACGCTGCCGTTGCGCTCGGCCAACTCGGCCATGTCGAACAGCACCAGCTTTTTCGCCCGCCGCTCGGCCGCCTCGATCACCTTGTCGGAGCGGGCCAAGCCGTCGCCCATGGCGGTCTTTTCGCCGACGCCGTAGATGCGGTGCGAGGAGGCGACCAGGGTGGTGCGGTCGGCGGTGACCAGGCCCCGAACCAAGGCGCGGCCAGCCTCCATCAACTCGGTCGCCAGCACCACGTCGACATCGCCAGGCGCCGGCATCAGCGCCATCACCGGCTGGGCGTCCGCCGCCTGGGCCAAGGCCTTCGGAAACAGTTCGATGTAGTAGATCGTCGCCCCGGTGCGCTGGGCCACGCCCGCCACCGAGGTGTACTGGGCGATATAGCCCTCGGCGCTGGCCAGGCTGACGATCCAGTCCGCCAGCACCCCGCCGCCCTGGCCGCCGATGGCGGTGATGGCGAGCGTGATCGGGCGGGTCGGCGCAGCCTCGGCGAGCGCGGCGCGGCTGCGGGGCGTGACGTGAAGTTCGGTCATGTCAGAACGCCCGCGCCAGCCGGGCGGCGTCCGCGCGGCGTTGCAGCCAGCCGATCACAGCCTGCCGCAACCTGGCCAGCAGCCGGTCTTTCCAGTCCGGGTTGTGGATCAGTTCGGCGCGATAGAACGACGGGCACAGCACCGCGGCGTGGCTGACCTCGCCGCACAGGCCGCAGCCGACGCAGCTGTTGTCGACATGGGCGATCGGGTCGCGCCGCAGCGGATCGGGATTGGGCTTCACCGTCAGCGACGGGCAGCCCGACAGGCGCATGCAACTGTGGTCGCCGGTGCAGGTGTCGGGATCGACGCCGAAGCGTTCGCGCACCCGCCGTTCGCCGGCCTTCACCGCGGCGTTGAACTGGGGCTTCTCGCGCCGCTGGCGGTTCAACATGCATTCGGACTGGGCGATGACCACCTTGGGTCCGGCCTCGTGGGTGGTGAGCGCGTCGCGCAGCGCCGAGGTCATGGCCTTGAGGTCGTAGGTGCGCTCCACCTGGCGCACCCACTCCACGCCCACCCCCTTCACCGCTTGGGCGATGGCGTGGCGGGTGCTGCGCCAGCGGTTGTCGGCGCGCGAGGAGAGGATGTCCTGGCCGCCGGTGGCGGCGGAATAGTTGTTGTCGACGATCAGGGTGACGTTGTCGCTGCGGTTGAACACGGCGTTGCCGACGCCCGAGTTCAGGCCGTTGTGCCAGAAACCGCCGTCGCCCATCACCGCCAGCGCCCGCTTGCCGGCCTCGACGTTGAAGGCGGCGCTGCCGGCCTGGCCCAGGCCATAGCCCATGGTGGTGGCGCCGATGTGGAACGGCGGCAGGATCGAGAACAGGTGGCAGCCGATGTCGGCCGAGACGTGCACCGGCCCGATCTCGCGCTCGACCAGCTTCATGGCGGTGAAGATTGGCCGCTCGGGACAGCCGGTGCAGAAGCCGGGCGGCCGGGCGGGCAGCTCCGCGCCCAGCGCCGCCAGTTCCGGCTGGGCCGGCGTCTCAGTCGGCGTATCGGCCAACCGCTCAGGCGCATAGCGCTGCAGGAAGGCGCGCAGGCCCCGCTTGAGCACATCGCTGGTGTATTCGCCGGCCTTGGGCAGGATCTCCTTGCCCAGCACCCGGGTGTCGACGTCGGCCTGGCGCAGCATGGTGTTGAGCGCGTGCTCGATGAACTCGGGCTGGCCTTCCTCGACCAGCAGCACCGCGCGCTTGCCGGCGCAGAAGCCCTTCACCTCGTCGTCGATCAGCGGATAGGTGACGTTGAGGCAGTAGATCGGCAGGTCCGTGCGGCCGAAGGGGTCGGCCAGGCCCAGCAGTTCCAGCGCCCGCATCAGCCCGTTGTAGAGCCCGCCCTGGACGATGATGCCGATCTCGCCCTCGGCCGGGCCGAAGAACTCGTTGAGCTTGTGCCGCTTGACGAACTCCACCGCCTGGGGCCAGCGCTGCTCGATCTTCTCGCGCTCGTGCAGGAAGCTGGCGGGCGGCAGGACGATGCGCTCGACGTCGCGCACCGGGTTCTCCAGCGCCTCCTTCTGGGTGAAGCGCGGGCGGACGTTGTCCTTGGCGAGAAAGCTTCCGTAGAGGTGGCAGGCGCGGATGCGCAGCTCCAGCATCACCGGGGTGTTGGAGGCTTCCGACAGCTCGAAGCCCTGCTCCACCATCTCCACGATCTTGGGCAGGTTGGGGCGCGGGTCGAGCAGCCAGACCTGGCTCTTCATGGCGAAGGCGTGGGTGCGCTCCTGCATGATGGAGGAGCCTTCGCCGTAGTCCTCGCCGACGATGATCAGGGCGCCGCCCTTGACCCCGCCCGAGGCGACATTGGCCAGGGCGTCGGAGGCGACATTGGTGCCGACCACCGACTTCCACGCCACCGCGCCGCGCAGGGGATAGTTGACGCTGGCGGCCAGCATGGCGCAGGCCGAGGCCTCGCTGGCGCTGGACTCGAAACGCACGCCGAGCTCCTGCAGCAGGGTGTTGGCGTCGGCGAATACGTCCAGCAGGTGCGAGATCGGCGCGCCCTGGTAGCCGCCGATATAGGCCACGCCCGATTGCAGCAGCGCCTTGGTGACGGCCAGGATCGCCTCGCCCTCGAAGGTCTCGCCGGCGCTGAGCCGGAGTTTTTCGACCTCTTCCGCGAACGACCGTTCGGCCATGGCGCACCCTAGGGATCTTGGCCGGCGAGGCGGCTGCTTGGCATGAGACTAGGTGAATTGAATGACATTACAAATGAATTTGCATGTGTTTGCGCTGCGGGCCGATCAGTCCGCGAACGGTTCGGCCAGTTTGTCCAGCAAGTGGGACAGCTGCTCGAACTCCGCCTCGCTCAAGGCCTCGCAGGCCCGGCGATAAACCCGGCTGGCCGCGGTCATCGAGCGGTCGTAGAGCGCACGTCCTGCGGGGGTGAGCGACACGTCCACCACGCGGTTGTCGGAGGCGCGCGGGGCCACCGCGAGGTGACCGGCGGCCTGCATCCGGCCGATAATGCGCGACAGGGTCGAGGCCTTGTAGACCGCCGCCTCGGCGATCTCGCTGATCGACAGCACGCCGTCGTCGGCCAGCACCACCAGTACCCGCCAGCAGGCCTGGTCCAGGCCCAGCGGCTTCAGCGCCCGTTCCATGGCCCGGTTGTAGCGGCCCGAGGTGCGCGACAGCAGATAGAACGGATAGCTGTGATAGGTGAAGTCAGGCGAAAGCGGGTCGCTGTTGGACGACGAGCGTACACGGCCGGCGGGGGTTGGCATGGAGCGTCCAATCCAGATCTCGCTCCATTTGGCTAAGGCGTGTCGCTGATCTTGGCAACCGGCCTGTTCAGGTGGAATAGGCAGCTTGCTGATCGATCCACTCGAAGAACTCGATAACATAGCCCTCTGGATCGGCGATCTTGAACTCGCGCGTGCGGCCGCAGCAGCCCTCGACCAGCTCGGCCGACGGGGCCGCCAGCGCGCAGCGCTTCATCCGCTCCAGGCAGCCGCCGACGTCCTCGATCTGCAGCGACAGGATCGCGCCCTTGTTGCGGCCCGCAATCGGCTGCTGGCTGCCGGCGGTGGCGTTGACCAGGCCGAGCCGCGCGCCGGGGTTCAGCTCGAAGATCACGCACCAGTCCGAGACCATCAGGCTGCGTAGCCCCAGCCGCTCGCGATAGAAGGCCGCGGCCTGGTTCAGGTCCTCGTAGTAGAAGAAGGTGATGACGCCTTCCGGCGGGCTCGCCAGGAGCAACGGGTCGGGAGCACCGGGCTGCGGCGCCGAAAGGTCGGATCCTGGCGCGCCCGCATCAATCATAGAATTCGATGTTGGCTTCGATCCGGGAGAGCATTCCGGTGAAGGCCGCGACCTCGTCGGGACCGAAGCCCTTCAGCGCCAGCTGCTGGTGGCGCAGCGCCGTGGGGATGATCGCCTCCAGCGCCTCGGCGCCGGCGGCGGTCAGGGTCAGCTCGGCCACCCGCGAGTCCACCGAAGACCAGCGGCGCTCGACGCGGCCCTCCTGTTCGAGCTGGGCCACCACCCGGCTGACGGTCGGCTGCTCCATCAGCGTCAGCTCGACCAGCTTGCCGACATTGAGCGTGCCGTAGGCCCTCAGGATGCTCAGCACCCGCCATTGCGAGGGATTGACCTTGGCCGCCTTGAGCTTGCCCATCAGCTTGGCGTTCAGCTTCGAGGTGACGCGGTAGAGCTGGTAGGGGACGAAGTCGTCGATCCAGGTGTCGCCCTCGGCCAGATTGGCTGTGGCCAAATCGGCTGGGAGCTGTGTTCGCGACTTGGCCATCGCCGAGATCCGACCTTGAAATCCGGCGGTTCGGCGCGATGCGAAGATCAGCCCGTCCGGCGACCGCCCCGGTTTGAAGAGGGGCCGACCTCTACACGGAAGCGCGCAGGCGTCCACCGCGACGTTCCGGCTCAGGACTTGGCCGCGGCCGCCGCGCCGCCCTTGGGCTTGGCGCGCTGGCGCAGGTCGAGCAACTCCTCGCGGGCCCGGCGGGCGGTGGCGCGCTCGGCCCGCAGACCCAGCTCGTACTGGGGCGGACTACCCGGCAGGTCGACGCCGTACCAGGCCGCGGCCTTGAGCGTCAGGAACGGGTCGGCCAGGTGGCCACGGCCCAACGCCACCAGGTCGGCGCGGCCGGCCGCCAGGATGGTGTTGATCTGGTCGGCGCTGGAGATCGCCCCCACGCACATGGTGGCGACGCTGGCCTCGTTGCGGATGCGGTCGGAGAACGGGGTCTGGAACATGCGCCCGAACACCGGTTCGGCGTCGTGCACGGTCTGGCCGGTGGAGACGTCGATCAGGTCGCAGCCGGCCTCGGCGAACAGGCGGGCGATCTCGACCGATTCCTCGCCGGTCAGGCCGCCATCCTTCCAGTCGCTGGCCGAGATGCGCACCGACATCGGCTTGTGCGCCGGCCAGGCGTCGCGCATGGCGCGAAACACTTCCAGCGGATAGCGCAGCCGGTTCTCCAGCGAACCGCCGTAGTCGTCGGTGCGGCGGTTGGTGAGCGGCGAGACGAACGAGGCCAGCAGGTAGCCGTGGCCGCAGTGCAGCTCCAGCATGTCGAAGCCGATGCGCGAGGCCCTGTGCACCGCGGCGACGAAGTCGGCCTTCACCGCGTCCATGTCGGCGCGGCTCATCTCGCGCGGGGGCTGGCTGTGCGGATAGTAGGGCAGGGGCGAGGCGGAGATGATGGGCCACGCCCCGCTCTCCAGCGGCTGGTCCATGCCCTCCCAGAGCAGCTTGGTCGAACCCTTGCGGCCGGCATGGCCGAGCTGCAGCGCGATCTTGGCGCTGGAGCGCTGGTGGACGAAATCGACGATCCGCTTCCAGCCGGCCTCGTGGTCGTCGGTATAGAGCCCGGCGCAGCCCGGCGTGATGCGGGCGTCGGCCGAGACGTTGGTCATCTCGGTGAAGATCAGCCCGGCGCCGCCCAGGGCGCGCGCGCCCAGGTGCACCAGGTGCCAGTCGTCGGGCTGGCCCTCTTCGGCGGAGTAGGTGCACATGGGCGACAGCACCACGCGATTGGCCAGCTCCAGCTCGCGCAGGCGGAAGGGCTGGAACATCGGCGGCGCGGACGGATCGCGCACCGGCAGGCCGCGCGCCGCCTGTTCCGCCGCGAAGCTTCGCGCCACCCGGTCGACGAAGCCCGGCGCGCGGATGGCCAGGTTGTCGTAGGTGATGGCCTTGGAGCGGGTCATCAGGCCGAAGGCGAACTTGACCGGATCGTAGTCCCAGAACCGCTTCAGGTGCTCGAACCACACCAGCGAGACATTGGCGGCGTGCTGGGTCTTCTCCACGTCCTCGCGCCGGTCGCTCTCGAAGCGATGCAGCGCGGTCGCGACCTCGGGCGCGGCCCGCAATCCCTCGAACTGGAACGCCTCGAACAGGGCGATGGCGTCTTCCATGGCCAGCTTGGTGCCCGAGCCGATGGAGAAGTGGGCGGTGGCCTTGGCGTCGCCCAGCAGCACGATGTTGCCCCGCACCCAGCGCGCATTGCGCACGGTGGGGAAGCTGCGCCACTGCGAGCGGTTGGTGATGAGCTGGTGGCCGTCAAGCTCGGTCTCGAACACCTGGGCGACGAAGGCGGCCGAGTCCGCCTCGCCCATGCGGTGCAGCCCGGCGCTGGCGAAGGTGTCCGGATCGGTCTCGATCACCCAGGTCGAGCGGCCCGGCTCGTACTGGTAGCAGTGGGCGATGAAGACGCCGTGCTCGGTCTCGCGGAAGTGGAAGGTGAAGGCGTCCAGCGGCTTGGTGGAGCCCATCCAGGCGAACTTGTTGGGGCGCAGGTCCACCGTCGTGCCGAAGTCCTGCTCGTAGGTGGAGCGGATGCGGCTGTTGATGCCATCGGCGGCGACGATCAGGTCGCTGTCGGCGAAGCGTTCCAGGTCGTCGACCTCGGTCTGGTAGTCGATCCGCACGCCCAGGCTCTCGGCGCGCTGCTGCAGCAACCGCAGCAGGGTCTGGCGCGAGCAGCCGCAAAAGCCGTTGCCGCCGACGCGGATCGTCTCGCCCTTGAAGTCGATGGCGATGTCGTCCCAGTAGGAGAAGTTCTCCAATATGGCCTGGTGGCTGGGCGGGTCGTAGCGCGCGAAGGTGTCGAGCGTCTGGTCCGAGAACACCACGCCGAACCCGAACGTGTCGTCCGGGCGATTGCGCTCATAGACCGCGATATCGATCTCGGGTCGCGCCGCCTTCATCAGGATGGCGAAGTAGAGGCCGGCGGGGCCGCCGCCGACGATCGATATCTTCATTGGGTGTCCCGACGTCGTCTGGTGGTCGGCGTAATGGTTTAAGTTTGAAATAATGCTTGAGTGGTGTCAAGATTGCCGCAGCAGGTTGGGCTTGTCCGGACTCGGAGCTTCGCCCGAATGGATGCACCCTATGGATGTGAGTCGCAAATCCTCAGCAACTACGGGAAGCGCGAAATGAACCCGATGGACTCCCTGCCGCTCGATGCGGAGACCCAGGTCCTCGAGGCGCCGCACGGTTACAAGGACGAGTTGCGTTTGTGGCTTCGCCTGCTCACGTGCACCACCCTGGTGGAAACGGAAGTACGCCGACGCCTGCGCGATAAGTTCGATGTGACTTTGCCGCGGTTCGATCTGATGGCCCAGCTCGAGCGGGCCCCTCAAGGCATAACGCTCGGCGAAATGTCCAAGCGGATGATGGTGTCGAACGGCAACGTCACCGGCCTGGTCGAGCGCCTGGTCGAGAGCGGCCACCTCGAACGCACGGCCTTGCCGACCGACCGGCGCGTGCAGGTGGTCAAGCTGACGCCCGCCGGCCGCAAGGCCTTCGCGGCCATGGCCAAGGCCCACGCGACCTGGGTCGCCGAGCTGTTCGGCGACCTGACCGGCGAGGACATCGACGCCCTGATGAACGGGCTGGCCAAGCTGAAGGCCTCGGTGTCGCCCACTCCGAGGGAAACCGGGAAGGCGGCGTGAGCGGGCCTGGCGACGGGCCTGGGGCTGGGGAGGGGGCGGCGCTCGCCCGTCCTCGCCTCGCGCCGATCCCGTTGGCCGTCCTGCCGCGGGGCGCGTTCCATACCCCGCGCAACATCCGCTTCTCCGACTGCGATCCGGCGGGCATCGCCTATACCGCGCGGCTGGTCGACCTGATGAACGGGGCGATCGAGGACCTTTTCCCCGCGCGGCTGGGGCTGTCCTACCACGCGGTCATCCGTGAACGGCGCGTGGGGCTCGGTTATGGCCGCGTGGACTGCGACTTCCTCCTGCCGGCCCTGATGGGCGACGCCCTGGTCATGAGCGTGCTGGTGGATCGTGTCGGGGCCGGCTCCATCGCCTGGCGGGTGCACATCCATCGCGACGACGAGGAGGTGGCGCGTGGCCAGCTCGTCACCGTGACCACTTCGCTCGACGGCCACAAGGCGATAGCCGCGCCGGACTGGCTGCGCGAGCCGCTGGAAACGTACCGGCGCGACTGTCTGGCGGAGGGTGGCTTGCTGGCGTAGAAAGTTTATGTCTAAACTAATTTGACGTTCAAGCAGGAGAGACGCGCGTGACGGTCGAGCCCGCTCCGATCCCGACGCCCCGGCATTTCGCCCTATCGGTGGAAGGCGAGGTCGCCGTCGTCACCCTGAACCGGCCCGACCGGAAAAATCCCCTGACCTTCGAGAGCTATGCCGAGCTGCGGGACTTCTTCCGCGGCCTGGTCTATCGCCGCGACATCAAGGCGGTGATCCTCACCGGCGCGGGCGGGGATTTCTCGTCCGGCGGCGACGTGCACGAGATCATCGGCCCGCTGACGCGCATGGACATGCGCGAGCTGCTCGACTTCACCCGCATGACCGGCGATCTGGTCAAGGCGATCCGCGCCTGTCCCCAGCCGGTGATCGCGGCGGTGAACGGGATCTGCGTCGGCGCCGGGGCCATCCTGACCATGGCCTCCGACATCCGCCTGGCCACGCCCGAGGCCAAGACCGCCTTCCTGTTCGTGCGCGTGGGCCTGGCCGGCTGCGACATGGGCGCCTGCGCGATCCTGCCCCGCATCATCGGCCAGGGGCGCGCGTCGGAACTGCTGTTCAGCGGCCGCAGCATGAGCGCCGAGGAGGGCGCGGCCTGGGGCTTCTACAACCGCCTGCTGCCTGCCGCCGAGCTGATGGCCGAGGCGCAGAAGCTGGCCGCGAGCCTGGTGGCCGGCCCGACCTTCGCCCACGGCATGACCAAGACCATGCTGAACCAGGAATGGAACATGAGCCTGGAGGCCGCCATCGAGAGCGAGGCCCAGGCCCAGGCCATCTGCATGCAGACCGAAGACTTCCGCATCGCCTACCGGGCCTTCGTCGAGAAGACCAAGCCCAGCTTCGTGGGGCGCTGAGCATGGGCGACCGCAGCTACCTCGCCTGGCCCTTCTTCGACGCCGGCCACCGCGCCCTGGCCGAGGAACTGCGGGCCTACGCCAAGGCCGTGCATCCGCTGGCCGAGCGCGCGGGCGACGTGGACGAGACCTGCCGCGAGCTTGTCCGCACGCTGGGCCGCGACGGTTGGCTCGAACTGTGCGTGCCCAAGGCCTATGGCGGCCGCTTCGCCCAGCTCGACGTGCGCTCGCTGTGCCTGGCGCGCGAGGCCCTGGCCCAGGCGGGCGGCCTGGCCGATTTCGCCTTCGCCATGCAGGGACTGGGCTCGGGTGCGCTCAGCCTGTTCGGCGACGACGCGCTGAAGGCGCGCTGGCTGCCGGCCGTGGCCCGGGGCGAAGCCATCGCCGCCTTCGCCCTGTCCGAGCCCGAGGCGGGGTCGGACGTGGCCGCCATGACCACCACGGCGCGCGACGACGGCGACGCCTATGTGCTGGACGGGACCAAGACCTGGATTTCCAATGGCGGCATCGCCGACTTCTATGTGGTGTTCGCCCGCACCGGCGAGCCGGGCTCCAAGGGCGTGACCGCCTTCCTGGTCGAGGCCGACCGGCCGGGCTTTGCGGTCGAGGAACGCATCGACCTGATCGCGCCCCATCCGCTCGCCACCCTGGGCTTCCACGGCTGCCGCATCCCCAAGGCCAACCGCATCGGCGCGGAGGGGCAGGGGTTCAAGATCGCCATGGCGACGCTGGACGTGTTCCGCTCCACCGTCGGCGCGGCGGCCCTTGGCTTCGCCCGCCGGGCCATGGACACGGCGCTCACCCGCGCCAAAAGCCGCCAGTTGTTTGGCGCGCCGATGTCGGCGCTGCAGCTGGTGCAGGGCCAGATCGCCGACATGGCCATGACCATCGACACCTCGGCCCTGCTGGTGTTCCGCGCCGCCTGGGCCAAGGACGTGGTGGGCGGCCGGATCACCCGCGAGGCCGCCATGGCCAAGCTCGCCGCCACCGAGGGCGCGCAGCAGGTGATCGACGCGGCGGTGCAGATCATGGGCGGGATGGGCGTGGTCTCCGGCCATCCGGTGGAGCGGCTGTACCGGGAGATCCGGGCGCTGCGCATCTACGAGGGGGCGTCGGAGGTGCAGAAGGTGATCATCGCCGGCCAGACCCTCGCGTCGATCGAAGGGGCCACCACCGATGTCTGAGGCCGCGGGCGAGGGACGCCACGCCCTGGTCACGGGCGGCGGGCGCGGCATCGGCGCGGCCATCAGCCAGACCCTGAGCGCTGCGGGCTATCGAGTCACCGCGCTGGGCCGCACGGGCGCGCCGCTGGAAGAGCTGGTGCGTTCGGGCGGGGCCCAGGCGGCGGTGACGGCCGACGTGACCGACGAGGCGGCGCTGCTGGCGGCCCTGGCCGAGGCGGCGGAGCGGATGGGGCCGGTCGCACTGCTGGTGAACAACGCCGGCGCCGCCCACAGCGCGCCCTTCGCCCGCACCACGGCCGACGACTTTCGCCGCATGATGGAGCTGAACCTGATCGCGCCGGCCACCGCCGCGCGAGCGGTGCTGCCGGCCATGATCGCCGGCGGCTTTGGGCGCATCGTCAACATCGCCTCCACCGCCTCGCTCAAGGGCTACGCCTATGTCAGCGCCTATGCGGCGGCCAAGCACGCCCTGTTGGGCCTGACGCGCTCGCTGGCGCTGGAGACGGCCAAGACCGGCGTCACGGTCAACGCCGTCTGCCCGGGCTTCACCGACACCGACTTGATCGGCGACAGCGTGGCGCGCATCGCCGCCAAGAGCGGCCGCTCGCCCGAAGAGGCGCTCGCCGAATTCACTCGCGCCAACCCCCAGGGCCGCCTGATCGCCCCGCAGGAGGTGGCCGAGGCCGTGTTGTACCTGTGTGGCCCAGGCGCCGCCTCGGTGACCGGGACCGCCCTGGTGGTGGCCGGCGGCGAGGTCGGGTGAGCGCCGCGATGACAACGCCTGCAACGAGTCCAGCCGCAACGAGACCCGCCATGGATAAGCCGACCTCGCTCCATCGCGCCCTGCTGCCCGAAGGCTGGAAGCGGCCAAGCGGCTACAGCAACGGCATGGCGGCTTCGGGCCGCACGGTGTTCGTCTCCGGCCAGGTGGGCTGGGACCTGGAGGGGCGTTTCGCGCCGACCCTGGCCGAGCAGGTGCGCCAGACCCTGAGCAATATCGTGGCGGTGCTGCGCGCGGGCGGCGGCGGCCCCGAACACCTGGTGCGGTTGACCTGGTACGTGGTCGACATGGACGCCTATACCGGCGCCCTGCGCGAGATCGGCCAAGCCTATCGCGAGCTGCTCGGCCCGGTCTATCCGCCCATGGCCCTGGTGCAGGTGGTGCGGCTGGTCGAGCCCCTGGCCCTGGTGGAGATCGAAGCCACCGCGGTCGTGCCGGACTGACCGATCAATTGCGGCAGGCCGAGCTGGTGAACCAGAACCGCCGGGCCTGGTGGTCGTAGACCAGCCGAGAGCGCCCGATCATGTCCTGGCCGAGGATCATCGCCGGCCCGTCGCCCAGGCCGAAGGTCTGGAACACCGGCAGGTCCATCACCCGCACCTCGGCGTTCTTCACCATCCGGCCGCCGAAGCGGATCTCGCCCACCGGCCCCTTGCGCGAGGCCATCGGCTTGGCGTTGGCGCCGTAGATCAGGTCGGTGTCGTGGAAAGCGGGCGAGGCCGGGTCCACGCCGGCGGCCTTGGCGAACCGCGGGTTGATCTTGGTGTCGCGCGAGCCGGTGTCGAGCACGGCCATGCCGCGCGCGCCGTTGATCCAGACGGGCAGAGTGAGCTGGGTTCCCTCGCGCACCTTGCCGCCTTCCACCGCCGGGGCGCCCTTGGGAACCAGGCTCGCGAGGTCGACCGGCTTGGCGTGCAGGGCGACGGTGCGGCAGGGGAAGTCGAACACCACCACCGCGCCGTCCATGATGTCGTTGCCCGCCACGCCGGCCTGCTGGCCCGCGTCATGCCGGTCGGGCAGGCCGCTGGCGGTGAAGTTGGCGATCGAGCGGCCGTCGATGGTCAGCTTGGCCACGCGGTAGGTGGGCACGGCCGCAGCGCCCGTCATGCCGATCAGGCGCTGGCCCCGGCCGTGCGCGAGCTTCAGACGCGCGCCGAACCACTGGTAGACGTCGCTGCCGTCCGCGCCCGTATCCAGAACGAAAGGAAATGGCCCTAAGCCATTGATATAGGCCGGGATGGTCAGGTGGCTATCATCCGCGGAGCGAAGCGGAGCCGAGGCCAGGGCCACGCTGCCGGCCAGGGCCGCGACGGCGGCGGTCAGGACGATCTTCAACGCCAACCCTCCCTCGATATCGCGAAAGAGGTAGCAGGGTGGGCGCGCCGCGCAGCTTAAACTCTGGTCATACGCAGCGGCGGTTTCAGGCGGCGAGCGACAGGCCCGCGCCGCCGGCCAGGCCTTGGGCGATGTACTCGGCCATCTCGCCGATGAGGGCGCCGGCGCGGCCGTCTTGGCCGACCACCACCACCTCGGCCGTGGGCAGGGCCGGCCAGCGTTCGCCGCGCAGCGCCTTCAGCCCGGACTGCAGGAACGACTCGCCCAGCGCGGTGACGCCCATGCCCGAGCCGAGCGCCGCCTGCAGGCCCGCCAGGCTGTTGGCGGTGCAGGCCGTCACCCAGGGCTGGCGCACGCCCTCCAGCGCCTCGACCATCATCTCGCGATAGGTGCAGGGCTCGCGTAGCATGACCAGGCGCAGCGGTCGGTCGGGCTCCGGCGCGAAGTCCTCGGCTGCGAGCCACACCAGGGGCTCGCGCAGCACCACCCGGCCCAGGCGCGGCGCCCAGTCGGGCTGGTTGCGGGCGATGGCGGCGTCGAGCTTGCCGTCGCGATAGGCGTCGAGCAGTTCCCGGCTCAGTCCTGTGGTCAGCTCCAGTTGGACGCCGGGATGGGCTGCGAAGAAGCGCGACAGCAGCCGCGGCAGCCGGGTGGGAACCAGGTTCTCCGACATGCCCAGGCGCAGCACGCCGATCTCGCCCGGCTTGCGCAGGCTGCGCATGAAGCCGTCGTTCAGCTCCAGCATCTGGCGGGCGACCACCAGCAGGCGCTCGCCGTCGGGGGTGAGCCGAAGCGACCGGCTGGTGCGGGTGAAGACGCTGCGCTGAAGCAACTCCTCCAGCCGGATCACCTTTTGGCTGACCGCCGATTGCGAGCGCCCGACCACCTCCGCGGCGGCGGTGAAGCTGCCGCTCTCGGCCACGGCCACGAAGGCGCGCAGCAGGTCGATGTCGAGGAGCGGTTCGCTGTGCACCTGTTCGCCTCGCAGCTTGCGCTCCATCGACCTAGGCCCCGCGCCCTGCGAGTTCAAGCGAGGTCAGGTCATCGACTTGCCGACCGAGGCGCCGCCGTCGACGAACAGGGTCTGGCCCGTGGTGAAGCCCGCGTCCTCGGACAGGAAGTAGAGCACCGCGGCGGCCTGTTCTTCGGGCCGGCCGAAACGCTGCATCGGCACCAGCGACAGGAAGCGCGTCTCGGCCTCACTGCCGACGGGGGTGGTGCGGCGGAACAGTTCGGTTTCCACCGGGCCGGGGGACACGTTGTTGACGGTGACGCCCGTGCCGGCCAGCTCCAGCGCCCAGGTGCGGGTCAGGCTGGTGATGGCGGCCTTGGCGGCGGCGTAGGCGGTGCGGTCGCGCGCGCCCAGCGAGACCAGGCTGCCGATATTGACGATCCGGCCCCAGCCGCGCGCCTTCATGCCCGGCAGCAGGGCGTTCACCGTCTGGATGGTGGGGTCGATGTTGGTGCGGAAGATCTCGTCGACGTCGTTCAGGTCGATCGAGCCAACCTGGTGCAGCCGCGCCAGGCCGACATTGTTGACCACGCCGTCGAAGGCGTAGGTCTTGGCCAGTTCGGCCAGGGCCCGGTGGGTGGCGGCGCGGTCGCTGAGATCGATCAGAAACAGGTCGCCGGGGAAGCTCGTATCCCGGCCGCGGGCGACGCCGACCACCGTGTGGCCTTGGGCGGCGAGGCGTTCGGAAACGGCGCGGCCTATGCCCTTGCTGGCGCCGGTGACGAGAAAAGTGCGCGGGGTCATGTCCAGTCCCTCAAGTTCGACGGAGCGGGGCTCCGTGGGGTCGAGGGGGAGATGCGCCTCACACACTCAAAACAAAAACGCATAGATTTAATATCATCCAGTCGCCGATCCGCTGGATCGCGCGTGGGCCTTGGCGAAGTCGATGAAGGCGCGGAGCGGGGCGGGCAACTGGCGGCGGCTGGGATAGTAGAGGTAGAAGCCGCTATAGTAGGGGCACCAGTCCTCCAGCACCCGCACCAGCCGGCCCTGGGCCACCAGCTCGGCCACCTGGTCCTCGAAGGCGAAGGCCAGGCCCGCGCCGTCGAGCGCGGCCTGGATGATCAACTCCTGGTCGCTCAGCGTCAGCGGGCCGTCGACCTCGATGGCCAGCTCCACGCCGCCGCGCTCGAACTCCCAGGCGTAGTAGCGGCCGCTCTCGAACCGCAGGCGGATGCAGGGCAGCGACTTGAGCTGTTCCGGGGTTGTGGGTCGGGGATGGCGCTCGAAATAGTCGGGCGAGGCGACGATGGCCGAGCGCTGGCGGGGGCCCAGCGGCGTGGCGATCATGTCCTTGGCGATGGTCTCGCCGAAGCGCACCCCGGCGTCGAAGCCCTCGGCGACCATGTCCACAAAGTTGCCGGTGACCATGATCTCGACGCTGACGGCGGGATGGGCCTTCAGGAACGGCGTCACCAGCGGCAGCAGCACCATCTGGGCCGAGGCGCGGGAGGCGTTGATCCGGAGCGCGCCGACCGGCTGGCCGCGGAAGTTGTTGAGGTCGTCCAGGGCGTCGTCGATGTCGCGAAACGCCGGCTCGACCCGGGCGTAGAGCTGCTCGCCGGCCTCGGTGAGGGCGACGCTGCGGGTGGTGCGGTTGATCAGGCGCAGATCGAGCCGGTCCTCGATGCTGCGCATGGCGTGGCTGAGCGCCGACGGCGTGCAGCCCAGATCGTCGGCGGCGCGGCGGAAACTGCGGCGTCGGGCGATGGCCAGGAAGGCGGTGAGGTCCGAAGGGTCGATCCGGCGCATTGATGAAACCCGCTCAGCAGCTTAGCGACGATAGCATCGATTATCTCAACGGCTCAGCGGGTCTAGATAGGCTCTCGTCACGGCGGACGGCGTCTCGCCCGCTCTCGATGGGAGACTTCCAATGCGGACTTGGTTCATCACCGGGGCGTCGCGCGGTTTCGGCGCCCTCATTGCGCAAGAGGCCCTGGCCAAGGGCGACGCGGTCGTGGCGACGGCGCGCGATCCGGCCACGCTGGTGGAGCGTTTTGGCGACCATCCCAACCTGCTGGCGGTGGCTTTGGACGTGACCAGCGAAGACCAGGCCCATGCCGCCGCCAAGCAGGCGGTCGAGCGGTTCGGGCGCATCGACGTGCTGGTCAACAACGCCGGCTACGGCCTGGTGGGCGCAGTCGAGGAAGCGACCGCCGCCGAGGTCGAGGCGCTGTACCGCACCAACGTGTTCGGCCTGCTGGCCGTCACCCGCGCGGTGCTGCCGCACATGCGCCGCCAGCGGTCGGGGCGGGTGCTGAACATGTCTTCAGTGGGCGGCTATGCAGCCGCGGCGGGGTTTGGCGTCTACAGCTCGACCAAGTTCGCGGTAGAGGGGCTGAGCGAGGCCCTGGCGGCTGAGCTTAAGCCGCTGGGCGTCCACGTGACCGCGGTCGAACCCGGCTATTTCCGCACCGACTTCCTGGACCAGACCTCGCTGGCCACCAGTGCGGCGAGCATCGCCGACTACCACGAAACCGCGGGCGCCACGCGCACCCGGGCTCAGGCGGTCAATCACAATCAGGCCGGCGATCCGGCGCGGCTGGCCAAGGTGCTGGTCGAGTTCGTCGACGCGCCGAACCCGCCGGTGCGCCTGCCGCTGGGCAGCGATACGGTGGCGCGGATCGCGCAGAAGAACGCCGAGACGGCGGCCCTGGTGGAGCAGTGGCTGCCGGTGTCGGTCTCCACCGACTTCGACGCCTAGGAACTGGGGCCGGAGCGGGGCCGGAGCGGGCTTGGGCGGCCCGCTCCGTCTCAGCTAGCTCTTGCTGGAGCGGGCGGCGAAGGCGGCGAAGGCCTGCTGGGCCTCGGCGCTCTTCAGCTGCACCGAGAACACTTCGTTTTCCGCGGCGATCTGGGCGCGCAGGCGTTCGCCGTCGCGCATCAGCCGCTTGGTCTGGCGCACGGCGTTGCGCGGCTTGGCGGCCAGGGCCTTGGCGGCGGCCTCCGCGGTCGCGGCGAGTTCGCTGGCAGGAACAACGCGGTTGGCCAGGCCCATGGCCAGGGCGCTGGCCGCCGAAACCCGCTCGCCCAGGGCGAACATGGAAAAGGCGCGGGCGTGGCCGATCCGAGCCGGCAGCAACTGGCTGGAGGCGGCCTCCGGCACCAGGGCCAGGTCGACGAAGGGCGTGGCCAGGGTGGCGGTCTCGGCCATGAACACCAGGTCGCAATGCAGCAGCATGGTCGTGCCGATGCCGATGGCCAGGCCGGGCACGGCCGCCACCAGCGGCGCCTCCAGCCGGGTCAGGCGATCCAGGAAGCGGCCGACGTTTCGCTCCTGCACCTGCACCGCGCCCATGGCCACCGCGGCGAAGTCGGCGATGTCGTTGCCGGCCGTGAAGGCGTCGCTGGTGCTGCCGATCAGCACCGCGCCCACTTCGGCGTCGGCGCGCTCCAGGGCGTCCGCCAGGGTGGCGTACATGGCGTCGGTCAGGGCGTTCTTCTTCTCCGGCCGGTTCAGCTGGAGCGAGAGGACGCCGTCCTTGAGGCTAGTGAGGACATGATCGGTCATGGCCGTATCCTAGCGCGGGGCGAGCGCCATGCCAGCCCGAATAACGCAAGCGTCAGGTAAATTACCCGAGCGTCATGGCGGATCGGCCATGCGGCGCATAGAGGTCCAGCATCGGCCCCAGCGGCACGAGGCCGGTCGGATTGATGCCGCGGTGGCTCTCGTAATAGTGGGCCTTGGCGTGTTTCAGGTTGAAGGTCTCGGCCACGCCCGGATGCTGGAACAGGTCGCGGGTATAGGCCCACAGGTTGGGATAGCTGGTCAGGGTGCGCAGGTTGCACTTGAAATGACCGTGATAGACCGGGTCGAAGCGCAGCAGGGTCGGCAGCAGCCGCCAGTCGGCCTCGGTGGGCGCATCGCCCGTCAGGTAGCGCCGCGTGGCCAGGCGGTTTTCCAACAGGTCCAGGGTTTCGAACAGCGGTATGACCGCTTCTTCGTAGGCTTGCTGGGTGGTGGCGAAGCCCGACCGGTACACGCCGTTGTTGACCGTCTCGTAGATGCGCGCGTTCAGGGCGTCGATCTCGGTGCGCAGGGCCTTGGGATAGTAGTCTCCGGGCCTGGCTCCCACGCCGTCGAAGGCCGAGTTGAACATCCGGATGATCTCGGACGATTCGTTGCTGATGATGGTCGAGGTCTGCCTGTCCCACAGGATCGGCACGGTGGCGCGGCCGGTATAGGCCGGGTCGGCCTGGCGATAGAGCTCATAGACGTAGCTGGCGTGGTTGACGGGGTCGGGGATGACGCCCTCGCCGGGCTCGAAGGTCCAGCCGTTCTCCAGCATGCGCCAGTGCACGGTCGAGATCGGGATCATCTCCTCCAGCCCTTTGAGTGCGCGATAGATCAGGGTGCGGTGCGCCCACGGGCAGGCGTAGGAGACATAGAGGTGATAACGCCCCGGCTCGGCCTTGAAGCCGCCTTGGCCGCTGGGGCCCGGCGCGCCGTCGGGGGTGATCCAGCTGCGGAACTGGGCCTCGGTGCGCAGGAAGCGTCCGCTGGTGGCCTTGGTGTCGTACCAGCGGTCGGCCCAGCGGCCGTCGATCCGCAGTCCCATGGCGCGTCCTTTTCCGTCGTGGCGACCACATAGGCGCTTGGCTTGGTCGAGAGCAGCCGGGGATTTGGAAAGGCTAGGTTGCGGATTGCTGAAGCGACGCCGTCGCTGGCCGCGCGAGCGACCATCGGCTGATCGGCTGAAACGAACGATCCGTTCGGAACGTATCGTTGGTGTGATCTTGGCCGTGGCGATAGATCGACGGACAGCCGCCTGACATCTTGTCGAGCGTCCTGGGCCATCGGCCCCTTCGAGGAAGCGCGTCATGACCAAGCCAGCCATCGAGGTCGCCGTTTCGGGCGCCGCCGGTCAGATCTGCTACGCCCTGCTGTTCCGCCTGGCGCAGGGCGACGTGTTCGGCGCCGACCAGCCCATCCGTCTCAAGCTGCTGGAGATCCCGCAGGCGCTCGGCGCCGTGCGCGGGGTGGTGATGGAGCTGGAAGACTGCGCCTTTCCGCTGCTCGCCGACATCGCCGCCACCGACGATCCGGCCACGGCCTTCCGCGACATCGACGCCGCCTTCCTGGTGGGCTCGCGCCCGCGCTCCAAGGGCATGGAGCGGCGCGACCTGCTGGCCGCCAACGCCGAGATCTTCAAGGTCCAGGGCCGCGCCCTGAACGAACAGGCCAGGCGCGAGGCCAAGGTGATCGTGGTCGGCAACCCGGCCAACACCAACGCCTACATCGCCGCCCACTTCGCCCCCGACCTGCCCAAGGGCGCCATCACCTCGATGATCCGCCTCGACCACAACCGCGCCGCCAGCCAGTTCGCCGCCAAGGCGGGCGTGGGCGTCGCCGAGATCGAGCATCTGGCGGTGTGGGGCAACCACTCCCCGACCATGTTCGCCGACTGGAGCCACGCCCAGGTGAAGGGCCGCGCGCTGCGCGAGATGATCAACGACGACGGCTGGTATCGCGACACCCTGATCCCGACCGTGGCCCAGCGCGGCACGGCGGTGATCGAGGCCCGCGGCGCCTCGTCGGCCGCCTCGGCCGCCAACGCCGCCATCGACCACATGCACGACTGGGTGCACGGCGCCGGCGAGCGCTGGGTGTCGATGGGCATCCCGTCGGACGGGGCCTATGGCATCCCCGCGGGCCTGATCTGCGGTGCGCCGGTCACCTGCAAGGCCGGCGGCTATAGCCTGGTTCAGGGCCTGGAACTGGACGCCTTCGCCCGCACCATGCTCGACCGCACCGTGGCCGAGCTCAACGAAGAGCGGACGGCGGTCGCCGGCCTATTGGGCTGAGCCGACGCACGCATGGGACCGAGCCATCGACGACCTGACCATCGCCGATCTGACAGGGCGACGCCGACGCGCATGACGGGCGCATCGGCATGAGCGTGACCCTGCTTCAGGATGGCCTGGGCCTGGCGTCCGGCGCGTTGGTCGGCGCGGTGCTGGGTCTGGTCGGCGGCGGCGGCTCGATCCTGGCCACGCCGCTGATGGTCTATGTGGTGGGCGTGCGCGACCCGCACCTTGCCATCGGCACCAGCGCCTTCGCCGTGGCGGCCACCGCCTTCGCCAACCTTTTGAACCACGCCCGCAGCGGCCGGGTGAGGTGGGCTTGCGCGGCGGTGTTCGCCTGCGCCGGGGTGATCGGGGCCTTGATCGGCTCCACGCTCGGCAAGGCGCTGGACGGCCAGCGCCTGCTGTTCCTGTTCGCCCTGCTGATGCTGGGGGTCGGGGCCTTGATGCTCAGGCCGCGGGTCGGCGAGGGCGACGGCGCCGTCACGCTGTCGCGCGGGAACACGCCCAAGCTGGCGCTGGCCGGCGTGGCGGCCGGGGGCCTGTCGGGCTTCTTCGGCATCGGCGGCGGCTTCCTGATCGTGCCCGGGCTGATGGCGGCCACGGGCATGTCGATCCTGTGCGCGGTGGGTTCGTCCCTGGTGGCGGTGACGGCGTTCGGGCTGACGACCGCGCTCAACTATTCCCTGTCCGGCTGGGTCGATTGGGGCCTGGGCCTGACCTTCGTCGCCGGGGGCGCGGTGGGCGGGCTGTTCGGCGCGGAGCTGTCCAAGCGGCTGGCCGAGCGCAAGGGCGCGCTGACCCGCACCTTCGCGGTGCTCATCTTCCTGGTCGCGGGCTATATGCTCTACCGCGCGGGTCAAGCCGCATAGAGATCAGGCGCAGCCGCCTTGCGCCCAGGTCGCCGCCCTAGGCTGTTCGGAATAATCGTTGCGGCCGAACGAATTGGATACTCCAATCTATTGGACGGAATCTTCTTTTAGAGCGAGCTTCGCCGTGAAGGAGATTGCGATGCAAGACCAACCCAGCCGCCGTTCCGCCCTGCAGGGCTTTGGCCTCGCCGTCGCCGGATTGACCGCGCTTTCCTCGACCGCCGCCGAAGCCCAGATGGCGGGCGCAGCTCCGCGCGACCTGGCCCCGCCGGGGGCTGTGGCGATGCACGAGCTGATCCAGCGCCTGGCCCGCGCGCCGCGCCGCCGCGATTTCCGCACCGTGCCCATGATCCTCGACGATCCCATGCTGTGGGACCACGAGGCCATGTCGGAACTGCTGGCCTATCGCGGCGGCCCCAAGCAGATCTGGGACGCCACCGACATCAACGGGGCCTGGCTCGGCGGCATGCACAATTCGCTGAACGTCCAGATCTGGTCGTTCAAGCACCCTGATTTCCTGGTGGTCGCGGGGACCCATGGCCCGGCCGAGATGGCCCTGCTCGACCAGGCCATGTGGGACAAGTACCAGTTGGCCAAGCTGACCAACGGCGCCTATGCCAGCAACACCCTGATCGCGCGTCACGACGAGACCGATCGCGACCATCAGAGCGAGACCGGCGCCTATTCCGCGGCCGCCAACGACGTGACCACCCTGATGGACCGGGGCGTGGTGTTCATGGCCTGCCACATCGCCCTGTGGGAGCTGTCGGGCAAGCTGATGAAGGCGGAGATCAATCCCGACCATCTCACCCATGAACAGCTGGCCGCCGAGCTGACCAACCATTTCATCCCCGGCGTGGTGGTGACGCCTGGCATGGTCGCGACCATTCCGGAGTTCCAGCAGGCCGGCTACCACTACATCCGCTGAGGCTGGCGATGATCTCCCTGTTCAAACGGTCCCTGCTGCTCGCGGCGCTGGCGTCGGTCCTCGCCGCGCCGGCCATGGCTCAGGCGCCTGCCCAGCCGGCGCTTGGTCACGACCGCGACGCCATCTTCCCGCCCTGGCAGCACGGCCAGAACAACGACGCGCTCGACCGCGGGCTGGAGTTCACCGTGCCCCAGGTCGACGACCTGGCCGACTTCCACGGCGACCTGACCGACCCCAAGCTCGTGCTGTTCGTGGGCGGAAACTACTTCTTCGCCATGGCGCCGCTGGTGCAGGCGTTCGAGGCCGCCCATCCCGAATTCAAGGGACGCGTCTATTGGGAGACCATCCCGCCGGGCCTGCTGGTGCAGCAGATGAAGGCGGGCGGCAAGATCACCTCGGGCAACATGACCTGGACGGTGAAGGCCGACGTCTACCTCGCGGGCTTCCAGAAGGTGCGGGACCTGATCAAGGACGGCACGCTGGACGGGCCGGCCGTGGCTTACGTCACCAACAACCTGACCATCATGGTGCCGGCCGGCAATCCGGCGGGCATTCACAGCCTGGCCGACCTCGGTAAGCCCGGGATCAAGCTGGCCATGCCCAATCCCGAGTTCGAGGGCGTGGTGCGCCAGATCAAGTCGGCGCTGGGCAAGGCCGGCGGGGCGGCCCTGGTCAAGGCGGTCTACGAGACCAAGGTGGCCAACGGCGAAACCGAGCTGACCCACATCCATCACCGCCAGACGCCGCTGTTCCTGATGCAGGGACGGGCCCAGGCCGGCGTGACCTGGAAGTCGGAGGCCCTGTTCCAGGAGCAGGTCGGCAATCCGATCACCCACGTCGACATCCCTGCCGAGCAGAACGCCACGGCGATCTATGGCGGGGCCCTGGTCAAGGGCGCGGCCCATGCGGCGGCGGGACGGGCGTGGCTGGAGTTCATCCGTTCGCCCCAGGCGCTGCAGATCTTTGGCCGCTACGGCTTCAAGCCCTATGCTGGCGAGACGCCGGCGGCGGACGAATAGGCGAGGGCGACATGGTGGGTTCGCAAGGTCGAGCGCGCCCAGGTCCAGCGTTCCCAGGTCGAGCGCTTCGGGAGGTTCTCGCCGCCGCCGGCCTTGCGGGGGCGATGGCCGTGCTGGTCGGCGCTGGCGCGTCCTGGTCTCAGGCCCAGCACGCCCAGACCCTGCGCCCGGCCGACGTGGCGCTGCAGATCGCCAATTCGGGCCTGGTGAACCAGGGCACGCCGGCCTGCGCCTCGTGCCACGGCTTCCGCGGCGAGGGCGTCCGGGTGCAGAACGGGCCGCGCCTGGCTGGGCTCGATCCGGACTATATCGCCCGTCAGCTCGACGCCTTCAGCCATGGCCGTCGCGACAGCTCGGTGATGGTGGCGGTGGCGCGTAGCCTGAGCGAAGACCAGCGCCAGGCCCTGGCGCAGTACTATGCCGGCCTGCCGCCGGTGAGCGAGGGCGCGACGCCGGGCAATGGCGCCCTGCGTCTCGGCCACGCCATCGCCCACGAGGGGAACTGGGGCGAGAAGGTTCCGCCCTGCGCCTCCTGCCACGGCGCCGACGGGCTGGGGGTCAATTCCTTGGCCCCGCCGCTGGCCGGTCAGCGCGCGGACTATATCGAGCGGCAACTGATCCGCTTCCGCCAGAACGAGCGGCGCGACGACCCGCTGGGGCTGATGCGGGGCATCTCCGGCCGCCTGACCATGGCCGAGATCCGCGCGGTTGCGGCCTATTACGCCACGCTTCCCGCGCGGGCCGCGCCGCCGGCCAGGCCCAGCCCGCCTAACCCTTCGGGAGTACGCCGATGACCGAAAAGCCCCGCAACCCAATCGGGCCGATCGCGGCGGTCGTCGGCGTCGGCCTCGTCACCTTCGCCGTCGGGTTTGGCGTCAGCCGCATGAACCCGCCAAAGGCCAAGGCCTTCGAGCCGCCGCCGCTGAGCGCCATCCCCGACACCGCATTCGGCCGCCAGGTGGCGTTCGGCCGGGCGATCTTCAGCGACCCCGACAAGTTCGCCCACCCCTATGTCGGCAACACGCTGAAGTGCTCGAACTGTCACCTGGGCGAGGGGCGCGCGCCCGACTCGGCCCCGCTGTGGGGCGCCTACCTGGTCTATCCGCAGTACCGGGCCAAGAACGGCCATGTGAACACCTTCGCCGAGCGGCTGCAGGGCTGCTTCAAGTACAGCATGAACGGCAAGGCGCCGGCGCTGGGCGACCCGGTGCTGGTGGCGCTGGAAAGCTATGCCTACTTCCTGGCCAAGGGCGCGCCGGTGGGGGTGAAGCTGCCGGGGCAGGGTTATCTGAAGCTGGAAAAGCCGGTCCAGGCGCCGGACTACGCCCGCGGCCAGGACGTCTACACCGCCAACTGCGCCATGTGCCACGGCTTCGACGGCGCCGGCCAGAGCGCGCGGGGCCAGGTGGTGTTTCCCTCGGTATGGGGAGCGACCTCCTACAATTGGGGCGCCGGCATGGGCCAGATCAACAATCTGGCCGGCTTCGTGAAGGCCTACATGCCGCTCGGCAAGGGCGGCTCGCTGACCGACCAGCAGGCCTGGGACGTGGCCACCTTCATCGACAGCCAGCCGCGGCCGCAGGACCCGCGCTTCACCGGCGATGTCGCCGAGACCCGCAAGAAATTCCACGACGACGCCTTTTCCATGTACGGCAAGACCGCCAACGGCGTGCTGCTGGGCCAGGGCCAGCCGACCACGCCGAAGTGAGCGCGGATTGATCGAAAACGCGTATCAATCCATGCTGAATCAATCGTTGGAAGTTGTGACCTGAAGAGACGATGTTCTTCTCATCGGACGCCGAAGCGGCGATCCAACAGATGGGAGAGACGAACATGACCAAGCTTGCGATGATCTCGAGCGCCAAGGCTTTCAGCGCCGCTCTGGCGATCCTGTCGACTTCCGGCGCCGCCACCTTGGCCCATGCCCAGGCGCAGAAGTTCAGCTTCAATGCTGTCGAATACCTGCCGCGCGACCAGCGTGACGCCGCCGCCCAGGCCTTCATCAGCCAGAACATCACCGCTGGCGAACTGGTCGCCGTGGCGCTGAAGACGGTCCAGAAGGCGGGCGCCTACTGCCACGGCGCGGATGCGGACGGCGTGATCTCCTGCAGCCACTCTTCGTTCGAGCGCCATCCTGGCCAAGGCTTCGCCGACGTGACCTGGAAGGTGCAGATCACCCCGGCCGCCAACGGTTCGGTCGCCGCCGCCACCGTGGACCGTAGCCGGGAAGGCAATTGAGCCAAGGCGGCCGCCATCCAAGCCCACGGGGGCTGGATGGCGGTGGCGCGCTGAGCGCGCGGCCGGCGGGAAGCTCGCGGGAGAAATCCACCCGCACCACGCCCGATGGGTCGACCTGGGTATAGGTGGAGGGGAGGACGGCGGCGCCGACGCGGACGGCGGCCAGGTTCACCGTCAGGTCGCGCCCGTTGAGGAACAGGCTACGAGTTGGGGTCGCGAGCTGGATGTCGATCTCGGCGTGGCCATGGAAGCCGTCCTTGGCCGGGTCGGCGGTCAGGTCGAGGCGGTAGGCGGTCGGCGTCACGCCGCTGGGCAGCTGACCTACGGGGATATCGCTCGCCCGCCCCGTCATGGGAAGCGACAGGGTGGCGCCGGCGACCAGGGCGGCCAGGAGATGGGGACGGCGCGCGGCGGTCTTGGACTGGATCTTGTGAAGCAAAGGGGCGTCGGCGGGCGCTGAAGTGCGCGCCTGGTGCGAATAGGCAAGCTCACCAGTACGGGCGGGTAAATAATTCGCAAGAAAATAAACTATTAGAAATGTGGTGGCGAAAGGCGATGTGGTGTAGCGACGAGGCGTCGCGGGTAATGGCGACGGCGTTTCGGCGCTCAAGCGCCTGAAAATGCGGCCCTCACGTCCGCGACCCTGGTGGAAAGGCCGCGGACGCTTCGAGCGGTTCGCCCTATTTGGCCGGCATCACCTCCCGCGCCGCTTCGGAGCGAACGGCGGTGTGGCCGGCGGGGTCTTGTTTCAGCGCCTTGGCCACGCCTGCGCCATAGGCCGGGTCGGCCCGGGTGCAGTTGGCGATGTGGCGCTGCTTGATGTGCTCGGCCGCATCGCCCATGGCCCGGGCGGTGTTGTCGAACAGCGTCTGTTGCTGGGCCGGCGTCATCAGCCGGAACAGGTTGCCGGGCTGTTCCCAATGGTCGTCGTCGACCCGGTGATCCCAGTGGTCGGCGTCGCCCGAGATGGCCAGGGGCGGCTCGGAGAAGTCGGGCTGGTTGGCCCACAGGTTCTGGCTGTTGGGGTGGTAGCTGAGCGCGCCGCCCAAGTTGCCGTCCACCCGCATCTTGCCGTCGCGGTGATAGCTCATGTGCGGGCAGCGGGGGGCGTTGACGGGGATGTGGTTGAAGTTCACCCCCAGGCGATAGCGCTGGGCGTCGCCATAGGAGAACAGCCGCGCCTGCAGCATCTTGTCGGGCGAGAAGCCGATGCCCGGCACCACGTTGGCGGGCGAGAACGCCGCCTGCTCGACCTCGGCGAAGTAGTTGTCGGGATAGCGGTTCAGCTCCATCACCCCCGCCTCGATCAGCGGATAATCCGCCTTGGGCCAGACCTTGGTCAGGTCGAAGGGGTTGTGTTTGTGATGGCGCGCCTGCTCCTCGGTCATGACCTGGATGAACAGGGTCCAGCGCGGGAAATCGCCCCGCTCGATGCTCTCGAGCAGGTCGCGGCCATGGCTCTCGCGGTCGGCGCCCACCACGGTTTGCGCCTCGGCGTCGGTCAGGCTGTCGATGCCCTGCTGCGTACGGAAATGAAATTTGACCCACACCCGCTCATTGGCGGCGTTGATCATCGAGAAGGTGTGGCTGCCGAAGCCGTGCATATGGCGCACGGTCTTGGGGATGCCGCGGTCCGACATGACGATGGTGACCTGGTGCAGCGCCTCGGGCAGCAGGGTCCAGAAGTCCCAGTTGTTGTTGGCCGAGCGCAGGCCGGTGCGCGGGTCGCGCTTGACGGCGTGGTTCAGGTCCGAGAAGCGCAGAGGGTCGCGGAAGAAGAACACCGGGGTGTTGTTGCCCACAACGTCCCAGTTGCCTTCCTCGGTATAGAACTTGACCGCGAAGCCATGGATGTCGCGTTCGGCGTCGGCCGCGCCGCGCTCGCCCGCCACGCTTGAGATACGGGCGAACATCGGGGTCTGCTTGCCGATCTCGGAGAAGATCTTGGCCCGGGTGAAGCGGGTGATGTCCTTGGTGACGGTGAAAGTCCCGTAGGCGCCCCAGCCCTTGGCGTGCATCCGCCGCTCGGGGATCACCTCGCGGTCGAACTGCGCCAGCTTCTCGATCAGCCAGATGTCTTGCAGCAACGCCGGGCCGCGGGGGCCCGCTGTCAGGATGTTGGTGTTGTCCGCAACAGGCGCCCCCGTTGCATTGGTAAAGACAGGTTTGGAATCAGCCATTACGTCCTCCAGCAGATGGAAGAGCGGGCTGCCGCGCCTCGGCCGCCCACTCTTGGATGCGTAGCCTTGGGGAACCGATGTTCGACGCCATGGGTCGGGGCCGGGCCGCCATCATAGCTATCTCGGCCAGGGAAGTCTTACCCGTCAGGGGGAGGCCTGAGGCGGAAACGCGTCCAAATCGGACACGGTGAGTTCAAAACGGCCGTCTGCGATCTCGCCGGGATTGTCCTGGCCCGGGACGCATCCCCCGAACGTGTGGCGACGGCGGTCGGCGCGTCGCACATGATCCGCTCGGTCAAGATTTTGAGCCGCCCGGTCGTTTGCGACAGCCGTCGCCGCCCTAAGCTCGAGGTCAACGACTGGAAAACGCCATCTCCAAGAGGGGTCGAAGGCAAATGCGTCTCTACTATGTTCCGCTGTCGGGTCACGCCCACCGGGCGCACCTGTTCATGTCCCTGCTCGGGCTGGACCACGAACTGGTCGAGGTGGACCTGAGGCGCAACGCGCATAAGACGCAGGAATTCCTGGCCATGAATTCGTTCGGCCAGGTTCCGGTGCTGGAAGACGACGGCGTCGTCATTCCGGATTCCAACGCCATCCTGGTCTATCTGGCCAAGAAATACGGTCGCACCGACTGGCTGCCCGAGACCCCGCGCGAGGCGGCGGCGGTCCAGCGCTGGCTGTCGGCGGCGGCGGGCCAGGTTGCGTTCGGCCCTTGCGCCGCGCGCCTGATCACCCTGGTCGATGCGCCGTTCAACGCCGAAGAGGTCATCGCCCGCTCGCACGCCCTGCTGAAGCTGCTGGATGCGGAACTCGCCGAGCGGACGTGGCTGGTCGATTCGGCCGATCCGACCATCGCTGACGTGGCCCTGTACAGCTATATTGCGCGGGCGCCGGAAGGAAATGTCGACCTGAGCGCCTATGGCCATGTCAGAACGTGGCTGAAGCGGATCGAGGCCCTGCCGGGCTTCGCCGAGTTCCAGCACACGCCGATCGGGCTCTCGGCCGTCGCCTGAAGGCAGGACGGGGGGCGGTGCGCCGCCCTCCGGTTCGAGGTAAGCCATGGTTGAGCACGTGACAGGTCTCCCGCCATCGCCCTGGCACCGGGGCGAACTGGCGCTGCAGGCCAAGGTCGGGGTCGTGGAGGCCATGGACGCGGTGGGGCGGCGCACCGTCCGCGCCCACCTGATCGAGCAGCACCGGCTGTTCTATCCGCTCCTGCCCTTCATCGTCGTCGGCGCGGTCGACGACCGGGGCGAGGTCTGGGCCAGCCTGCTGGCCGGCGAACCGGGTTTCCTGCATTCGCCCGAACCGAGCCGGCTCAGCGTCGTCGCACCGCGCGACCCGGCCGATCCGGCCGACCGAGGCATGAACGACGGCGATCCGGTGGCCCTGCTGGGCATCGAGCTGGCGACCCGGCGGCGCAATCGCCTGAACGGGATCATCCGCCGGAGCGGGGCGGGAGGCTTCGACGTGATCGCCCGGCAAAGCTACGGCAACTGTCCGCGCTACATCCATCTGCGCGAGCACCGGCTGGTGCGCGATCCGCAGCTATTGTCGCCGTATCCGGCCGAACGCCTCGCCGCCCTCGACGCCAAGGCCAAGCGCCTGATCGCCGAGGCCGACGTCCTCTTCGTCGCCTCCTATTTCGACCGGCCCGACGGCGGGCGCGAGGTCGATGTCTCCCATCGCGGCGGCAAGGCGGGCTTCGTCCGCATCGGCGCGGACGGGGTGCTGACCGTGCCCGATTTCGCCGGCAACCTGATGTTCAACACCCTGGGAAATTTCCTGGAGAATCCCAAGGCCGGGCTAGTGTTCGTCGATTTCGAGAGCGGCGAGCTGCTGCAGCTCAGCGGCGATGTCGAGCTGGTGCTGGAGGGGCCGGAGATCGCCGCCTTCCAGGGCGCGGAGCGGCTGTGGCGCTTCCGTCCGCGCGAGATCGTGCGGCGCCCCGAAGCCCTGCCGCTGCGCTGGAGCAGCGGCGAGGAGGGCGTCTCGCCCTATGTGCGGATGACCGGCGGCTGGGACGAGGTTGAAAGCCGTATGCAGGCGGCCGAGCTGGCGGCGGCCTGGCGGCCGTTCCGGGTCAGGCGGATCGTCGACGAGAGCACAGTGATCCGCTCGTTCCACCTGGAACCGGCCGACGGCGCCGGCGCCTTGCAGCATCTGGCCGGCCAGCATGTGCCGATCCGCCTGGCCCTGCCGGGCGAAGAGCGGCCGGCGATCCGCACCTACACCCTGTCGCGCGCGCCCGAGGCCGGCGGCGGCTACCGCATCAGCGTCAAACGCGACGGGCGCGTGTCGGGCCACCTGCACGACGCCGTGCGCGAGGGCGACCTGGTCGAGCTGCGCGCGCCGATGGGCGGCTTCACCATCGACGCGGCCGAGAAACGGCCGGCGGTGCTGCTGGCGGCCGGCGTCGGGATCACCCCCATGCTGCCCATGCTGCAGCACGTGGTGTTCGAGGGCCTGCGCACCCGGCGGATGCGGCCGGTCTGGCTGTTCCAGGCCGCGCGCCGCGTCGAGGAGCGGGCCTTCGATACGGAGATCGACGCCCTGGTTACCGGCGGCAATGGCTTCGTGCGCCGGGTCCGAGTGCTGAGCCAGGTGGCGGGGGCGGAGCAGGGGCGCGACTACGACGTGGCGGGCCGCATCGACATGGCCCTGCTGCGCAGCGCCCTGCCGTTCGACGATTACGACTTCTACGTCTGCGGCCCGTCGGCCTTCACCCAGGACGTCTATGACGGTCTGCGCGGGCTCAACGTCGCCGACGACCGCATCCATGCCGAGGCGTTCGGCCCTTCGGCCTTGGCGCGCACGGCGGTGGCGGCGGCTGAGCGTGGCTCTGAGGCCGCGACCGAGCCGGTGACGGTGATCTTCGCCGAGAGCGGCAAGGAGGCGCGCTGGACGCCCGGCGGCGGGACCTTGCTCGAATTGGCCGAGGCGCGGGGCCTGACGCCGGAGTTCAGCTGCCGGGCCGGGAGCTGCGGCACGTGCCATACGCGGGTGCTGAAGGGACAGGTCGCCTATCGCACGCCGCCATCCGCGCCGATCCCTGAGGGCGAGGCGCTGATCTGCTGCGCCATGCCCGCCGCTCCCGAGGCGGGCGAAGCGCTGCAGCTGGCGCTTTGAGCCGCCTTTCCTCCGGGCAATCCCCGGATTGGAGCAAAAAGGCCGGAAGCGAACTTCCGGCCTCAAGGCTAGGCGGGGATTTGAAGCCTCAGTACGGCTTCACCGGCAGGAACTTGCCGTTCAGGGTGATCACGGCGCGCTCGCCGCCGTCCGGGTCGGCTTCCTTGTCGATGCTCATGCGGAAGTTGATGGCGCTGATGATCCCGTCGCCGAGCTTCTCGTGCACCAGGGCCTTCAGGGTCGGGCCGTAGACCTGCATCATCTCGTGGAAGCGATACAGGGTCGGGTCGCTCGGGATCTCGACGCGGCCGCGCATGGGCACGCTCTGCAGCAGCGAGATGTCGTCCTCGTCGAGGCCCAGCCGCTCGCCGACCAGCTTGGCCGCCTCGACGGGCAGGGGGTGCTGGCCCAGGATCGCGGCGGTGACGAAGGCGACGTTGAGGCCGGAGCCCTGGGCGACCTGCTCCCAGGTTAGGCCCTTGCGCCGCTTGGCGACGACAGCGGTCTCGGCCAGCTGGGCGCGGGCGGCGGGGCTGAATTCGGATTGCAGCATGTGAAGGTCCTTTCCTGGACGCGGGTTGATTTCGGGGAGGAGGATTGCGGGCGACCTAGCTCGCGTGGGCGTAGACGTCGGGATGCTTGATCAGGTCGACGAAGCCGCCGCTCTGGTGGTCCAGGGCGTCGATCTCGCCGCTTTCGATGTCGAACACCCAGCCGTGCAGGCGCAGCTTGTTCTGGCTTAACGCCAGGGCCACCGAGGGGTGGGTGCGCAGGTTGTTGAGCTGGGCGATGACGTTCTGGCGGACCAGGTCGTCGACCTTGGCCTGCTCGCTGTCGTGATGGTGGGCGGCGTTGACGGCCTTGGCGGCGTCGGCGTGGCGCAGCCAGCTGGAGACCGCCGGCATCTGGCTGAGGTCGTGGCCCTTGGCGATGGCGGTCATGGCCCCACAGTTGGAGTGGCCGCAGATCACCACGTCCTTCACCCCCAGGGCGGCCACGGCGTACTCGACCGTGCCCGACACGCCGCCGGGCTCCGGGCCGTAGGACGGCACGATGTTGCCAGCGTTGCGGATGACGAACATGCCGCCCGGCTCGCTCTGGGTCACCAGCTCCGGCGGCACCCGGCTGTCCGAGCAGGCGATGAACAGGGTTTCGGGGGACTGGGTGTGGGCGAGCTGGTGGAACAGCTCGGCGCGCTCGGGATAGGCGCTTTCGCGAAACTTCAGGAATCCAGCGACGAGGTCCTTCATGGCCGTGTTCTCCGCTTCAATCTTGCGAGGTGGAATCTGCGGCCGGGCAGTCATAATGTCCAAGACTGGTTGCTTACGACTTGGATAGGCTGTGCTTATGCTGTTGCGCCACGCCCGCTACCTGCTCGCCGTCGCCGACCAGGGTAGCTTCACCCGCGCGGCGGCCGAGCTGCACGTGTCCCAGCCGGCGCTGTCGCAGCAGATCCGCCAGCTGGAGGAGACGCTCGGCGCCCAGCTTCTGGATCGTTCGGGGCGCGTGGTCCGGCCCACCGACGCCGGGCGGGTCTATATCGATCACGCCCGCCGGGCGGTGCGCGAGTTCGAGGCCGGCCGACGGGCCATCCATGACGTCGAGGGGCTGGAGCGCGGGGCTTTGCGGATCGCCTTCACCCCGACCTTCACCACCTATCTGGTCGGTCCCCTGGCGCAGCAGTTCTACGCCCGTCATCCCGGGGTGCTGATCAGCATCAACGTCCTGGCCCAGGCCGAGATGGAGGCGGCGCTGACGGCTGACGCGCTGGACCTGGGCATCGCCTTCGGCGGCGTGCGGACCGAGGAGGTGGTGGCCGAACCCTTGTACCGGGAGCGGCTCTGCCTGATCGTCGGCGAGGGCCATCCCGCCTATGGCCGCTCGGTCCTGCCGGCCGCCGAGTTGCAGGATATGAACCTGGCCCTGCTGAACACCAGCTTTGCGACGCGCCGGACCATCGACCAGTATTTCCACGACCAGCAGGTCGCGCCGCGGGTGGCGGTGGAATCCGATGCGGTGGACTCGCTGGTGGCCATCGTCCGTGGCGGCGGCCTGGCCACCGTGGCGCCCGAGGCGGCGGCGCGGCATGGCGAACTCAAGGCGGTGCGACTGTCGCCGCCCATCGCCGAGCGCACCGTCTCGGTGCTGCTCCGCCGCGACGCCTATCGCAGCGCCGCCACGCGGGCGTTCCTGCGCCTGCTGGCCGAGTGGGACTGGGGCGTCATGGCGGCGGCGGGTTGAGGCGCCTGGTCGGGTCGTTCGTTAGGCGGCGTCGAGCGCGCCCTTGCGCGTGGCGCCGGGGGTCACGCCGAAACGGCGGCTGTAGGCGCGGCTGAAGGCGCTCTCGGATTGATAGCCCGACTCCTCGGCGATCTCTGCCAGGGAGGCGCGGCTGGAGACCAGCCGCCGCTGCGCCAGGCTGAGGCGCAGCTCGGCCAGGAAGGCCAGGGGGGCGGCGCCGGTCGCCTTCTGGAACAGCCGCACCAGGGTCGCGCGGGAGGTGGCGGCCTCGGCGGCGAGTTCGTCCAGGGTCCAGGGACGGGCCGGGTCGGCCAGCATGGCGGCCAGCACCCGCCCGGTCTGGCGCTGGGTCATCAGCGACAGCACGCCGGGCGTGGCCTGGGCGCGCTCGAAATGCGCCCGCAGCACGATGGTCACCAGCGCGGTCGCCAGGTCCGAGGCCACCGTCACTGCGCCGAGCCGGTCTTCGGCCAACTCCTCGCGCATTGCGGTCACGAGCTGGCTGATCCGGGCGGCGTCCTGGCTGCGGTCGCCTTCCACCACCACCAGGCTCGGCAGGGCGGCCAGCACCATGTTGTCGTGCGCCTGCACGAAGCGGAGCCGCCCGCAGATGAGCTGGGTTTCGGCCTCGCCCTCGACATTGGTCTTCAGGATCAAGCCGTTGTCGAGCTGGCGGCGCGTCACCAAGGGCCTGGCCGCAGCGCCGGGCGAGGCGGCGCGGATGGTGTGGCCGCCGCCGTGCGGCAGCACCGCCACGTCGCCGGCCTTGAGCGCCACGCCCTTGTGCTCGGCCACGTCCAGCAGGCATCTGCCCTGGGTGATGACATGGAACGGCGCCCAGCCGGCTTCCGCGGGTTCGTGCGGCGAGGCCCACTGCGCGCCGAACTGGCAGAGCTCCTCGAGTTCGGGCCGCACGCGCAGCAGCGGGCTCAGCCCGGCGAAGATGTCGGCTTGCACGTCGCTGCTCATCGAGAGTCGATCCGGCGGTTCCGAATCGAGCTTAGCACGGGCGTCTGGCCCGTCGGTGGGGGCGCCGCGCTTCGGCGCGCCTCGGCGCGTCTTGTCCCAGGCGGCTGATCCCTTGCGGCCGGCGGTATGCTAGACTGTGGCAAGGTAAATCGTGCTGGAGTTCGAGCAGCTTCCTCAGGCGGGGTCGCGATATGAGCGCGCAGATCATCCGGGTTCACAGGCAGCGTGTGTTGCGGCGTTTCGGCGGCGTCCGATCGTGGCCGGCCCTGAGCGCTCCCGCCGCCAGGGAAATGCTGTCGCGCATGGTGCTGGCGTCGATCTGCATTGCGCCGTTCCTGGTCCTGCTCCTGGCGCTGGCCGCCATGATGCGCTGAGGGCTTGCTCCGAGCTTGCTCCGGGCTGACAGGCCGCTGGGGCCGGTCTAACGTCGCCTCCAAACGCCGCCAGCGCGTACCGGAGGAAGCGATGACCAAGCTCGAATTCACCAGGACCGTGCGCCCGCAGTTCAAGGCCCGTTACGGCAACTATATCGGCGGAACCTGGGTCGAGCCGGCGTCGGGCCGCTATTTCGAGAACACCTCTCCGGTCAACGGCCAGGTCCTGTGCGAGATCGCCCGTTCGGAGGCCGCCGACGTCGAGCGCGCGCTCGACGCCGCCCACGCCGCCAAGGACGCCTGGGGCAAGACCAGCGCGGCTGAGCGCTCGGTGATGCTCAACGCCATCGCCCAGCGCATGGAGGACAATCTCGGGGCCCTGGCCCAGGCCGAGACCTGGGACAACGGCAAGCCGATCCGCGAGACCATGGCCGCCGACGTGCCCCTGGCCATCGACCACTTCCGCTACTTCGCCGGCTGCATCCGCGCCCAGGAAGGCGGCATCTCCGAGATCGACCACGACACCGTGGCCTATCACTTCCACGAGCCGCTGGGCGTGGTGGGCCAGATCATCCCCTGGAACTTCCCACTGCTGATGGCCTGCTGGAAGCTGGCCCCGGCGCTGGCGGCCGGCAACTGCGTGGTGATCAAGCCGGCCGAGCAGACCCCGGCCTCGATCCTGGTTTGGGCCGAGCTGATCGGCGACCTGCTGCCGCCGGGGGTGCTGAACATCGTCAACGGCTTCGGGCTTGAGGCCGGCAAGCCGCTGGCGTCCAGCCCGCGCATCGCCAAGATCGCCTTCACCGGCGAGACCACCACCGGCCGGCTGATCATGCAGTACGCCAGCCACAACCTGATCCCGGTGACGCTGGAGCTGGGCGGCAAGTCGCCCAACATCTTCTTCAAGGACGTGGCGGCCGAGGACGACGACTTCCTCGACAAGGCCATCGAGGGCTTCGTCATGTTCGCGCTGAACCAGGGCGAGGTCTGCACCTGCCCGAGCCGCGCCCTGATCCACGAGTCCATCTACGACCGCTTCATGGAGAAGGCGCTGAAGCGGGTGGACGCCATCGTCCAGGGCGACCCGCTCGACCCCGCCACCATGATCGGCGCCCAGGCCTCGAGCGAGCAGATGGAGAAGATCCTGAGCTACTTCGACATCGGCCGCCAGGAAGGCGCCGAGGTGCTGATCGGCGGCGAGCGCAACAGCCTGCCGGGCGACCTGGCCGGCGGCTACTATGTCAAGCCGACGGTGTTCAGGGGCCACAACAAGATGCGGATATTCCAGGAGGAGATCTTCGGCCCGGTGGTGTCGGTGACCACCTTCAAGGACGACGAGGAGGCGCTGTCGATCGCCAACGACACCCTCTATGGCCTGGGCGCCGGGGTGTGGAGCCGCGACGCCAACCGCTGCTATCGCTTCGGCCGGGCGATCAAGGCCGGGCGGGTGTGGACCAACTGCTACCACGCCTATCCGGCCCACGCGGCCTTCGGCGGCTACAAGCAGTCGGGCATCGGGCGCGAGAACCACAGGATGATGCTCGACCACTACCAGCAGACCAAAAATATGCTGGTCAGCTACAGCCCCAAGAAGCTGGGTTTCTTCTGAGGCGGGCATGAGCGAGGAAGTCGCCAGCGTAACGGCCACGCCCGAGGCGCTGGCGCTCTTGGCCGAAATCCAGGCCGAGCATGGGCCGGTGCTGTTCCACCAGTCGGGCGGCTGCTGCGACGGCTCCTCGCCCATGTGCTACCCGCAGGGCGACTTCATGCTCAGCGAGGCGGATGTGAAGCTGGGCGAGATCGGCGGGGCGCCGGTCTATATCGGCGCGGCCCAGTACGAGGCCTGGAAGCACACCCAGTTGATCATCGACGTGGTGCCGGGCAGGGGCGGGATGTTCTCGCTCGACAACGGCCGCGAGCGTCGCTTCCTGACCCGCTCGCGCCTGCTGGGCGGCGGCGCGGCCTGTCGGCTTCCAGAGCGCTAAAGCACCGCCTCGAGCGGACCGGCGGGCAGGCCGAACAGGGCGCGCAGATCGGTGCGGCGGCCAACCAGATCAGCCACGGTGTACTTGTCGAGCACAGCGAGGAAGGCCGCGGTCGCCTCGTTGAGCACCCGCGGTAGGCCGCAGGCGGGGGCGATCAGGCAGTTGGCGCAATCCACCAGGTCGAAGCCCGCCTCGGTGTGGCGCACCAGGTCGCCGACATTGATTTGGTCGGCCGGACGGCCCAGGCGGATGCCGCCGTTGCGGCCGCGCAGGGTCTCGACATAGCCCGCGCCGCCCAGGTCCTGCACCACCTTCATCAGGTGGTTCTGCGAGATGTCGTAAGCGCGCGCGATTTCGGCGATCGAGGCCAGGCCGCCGTCGCTGACCGCCAGGTGGATCAGCACACGCATGGCGTAGTCGGTGTAGCGGGTGAGCTTCATCGCGCCCTCATGCGCTGCGGCCCGAAAAAGGAGCATCCTTGTTGCATCTTTTTGGCCGTGGGAATAGATGCATTCAAGTTGCATGATTTAGGCGGCTCACAGCCCCGAGGAGTAGCAAGGATGCAGAAGCCCCTGAGCGCGGAGACCATCGCGCTGGTCAAGGCCACCGTTCCGGCGCTGGCCCAGCACGGCGCGGAGATCACCCAGGTGATGTACCGCCACCTGTTCGAGCACGAAGAGGTCAAGGCTCTGTTCAACCACGCCAACCAGGGCGAGGGCGGGGCGCAGGTCCATGCGCTGGCGGCGGCGATCCTCGGCTACGCCCAGAACATCGACAACCTGGGCGCCCTCAACCCGGTCGTGGAGCGGATCGCCCAGAAGCACATCGGCTATCACATCCTGCCCGAGCACTATCCGTTCGTGGCCACGGCCATCCTGGGCGCCATCAAGGAGGTGCTGGGCGACGCCGCCACCGACGAGATCCTGGCCGCCTGGGGCGAGGCCTACTGGTTCCTGGCCGGGGTGCTGCAGTCGCGCGAGACGGTGATCCGCGACGAGATCGTCAGCCAGGACGGCGGCTGGACCGGCTGGCGCAGGTTCGTGGTGGCCGAGAAGATCAAGGAGAGCGAGGTCATCACCTCGTTCGTGCTGAAGCCCGTCGATGGCGGCGCGGTGGTCCCGCACAAGCCCGGCCAGTACCTGACCCTCCGCTTTGGTGAGAGCGAGAGCGGCCAAACCGAGAGCGGCTTGCTGAAGCGCAACTATTCGATCTCCTGCGGGCCCAACGGGGCGCACTACCGCATCTCGGTGAAGCGCGAGGCCGGCGGCAATGGCGGCTCGCGCTTCCTGCACGACCAGATCGAGCTGGGCGGGGTGATCGAGGCGACGCCGCCGGCCGGCGACTTCTTCCTGCCCGAGGCGCCGCAGCGCCCGGTGGTGCTGCTGTCGGGCGGCGTTGGCCTGACGCCGATGGTGAGCATGGTCGAGGCCATCGCCGCCAGGCATCCGGAGCTGGAGGCTCATTACGTCCATGGCGCGCTCAACAGCGCCACCCACGCCATGGATGGCCATGTGCGGACCCTGGCCAAGGCGCATGGCCGCATCTCGGTCGCGGCCTTCTACAGCGAGCCCGGGGCGAACGATGCGCCCGGCGAGACCCATGACGTGACCGGCTTCATCACCACGGAATGGCTGGCGGCCAATACGCCGATGCACCAAGCCGACTTCTATCTGTGCGGGCCCAAGCCGTTCCTGCGGGCCTTCGTGGCCGGGCTGTCAGGGGCGGGCGTGCCGTCGGACCGGATCCACTACGAGTTCTTCGGCCCGGCGGACGACCTGCTGGCGGCGTGATCCTGGGCGAGGGCGGGTCGGCGCGTTGGCCGGCTCGCCCCGAACCTGGTCGACGTGGCTCTCAGGCCGCGCGGGCGACCACCGCCAGGGCCGAGCGCACCTGGGCCTCGGTCTCGAACAGGCCGCGCAGGATCTCGTTCGGCGAGCGGCCGGCGAACGCCGCGCGCTGGCGGGCGGTGCGCAGCCGGGCCAGCGCCTTGATCTGTTCGGGGTTGAGCGAGGCCATGGCGACCTCGTGCTCGCGGGCGATGTCTTCAGCGGTCATGGCGGATGGTCCTTGAGGCGTCAGACAACGGAGAGGTTGAGGTCGTAGCCGGCGCTGGCGATGTGGGAATAGGGACATACGTTCTGGGCCTCAGCCACCAATCTGCGGGCGACGTCGCAGCTCACGCCGGGCAGGTCCACGGCAATGGACACCTGAAGGCCGAAGCCGTCGCCCTGCTCGCGTTCGCCGATGCCCACGGTGGCGGTGACGTTGGCGGCGTCGCCGAGGTCGATCTCGTCCTTGCTGGCGATCAGCTTGAGGGCGTTGAGGAAGCAGGCCGCATAGCCGGTGGCGAACAGCTGTTCGGGATTGACCCCGTCGCCGCCCGGGCCGCCGAGCGCCTTGGGCTCGGTCAGCTTGGCGCGGAACGCCCCGTCGGCGGTCGCGGCCTGGCCATTACGTCCCCCGATCGCGGTCGCTTGAGCGGAGTAGAGGGTTTTCATCGATCACTCCCCGGAGCCCGAAAAAGCGGGCGCGTAAGGAGTAACGCTGTCCTGGGCGAGAGATTATCGCCGATGCGGCATCTCATTGGTGCAGGAAACGCAACATGGCGCGGACCGTCGCCGGCCGCGCCATGCGGTTACGCAATCCGGCCGTCAGCCGGCCGGCGCCGGTTCAGAGGTTGGTCATGCCGCCGTCGATGATCAGCTCGCTGCCGACGATGAAGCGGGATTCGTCGGAGGCGAAGTAGACGGCCGCGTCGGCGATCTCCTTCGGGTCGCCAAACCGCCCGGCGGCGATCTGGCCGGTCAAGGATTCCCTGAAACCGTCGAGCTGTTCGCTGGTCAGGCCCAGTTTGCCGTGGAGCGGCGTGGTCACCGGGCCGGGGCTGATGACGTTGGCGCGCACGCCACGCCCGGCCAACTCGCCCGACAGGGTGCGGGCCAGGGTGATCAAGGCGCCCTTGGTGGCGGCGTAGACGCTGGAGTTCGGCATGCCGATGCGGGCGTTGATCGAGCCGTTCAGCACGATGGAGGCCGGGTTGGCCAGCAGCGGCAGCAGGGCCTGCACCAGGAAGAACGGCCCCTTCACATTGACGGCGAACGAGCGGTCGAAGCCGGCCTCGTCCCAGGCTTCCAGCGGCCGGAAATCGCCCATGCCGGCGTTGACGAACACCGCGTCGAGCTTGCCGAAGGCTTGGGCGAGCGTTTCGGCGATCCTGGCCTGGGCGGCCACGTCGCCGGCGTCGGCCTGGATGGCCAAGACGTCTGCGCCGAGCTCGGCGCGAGCCTGGGCCAGGCGATCGGGGTTGGCGCCGGTGATGGCGACGCGGGCGCCTTCTTCCCGGAAGCGGCGGGCGGCGGCCAGGCCGATGCCGGTGGTGCCGCCAGTGATGAGGGCGGTCTTGCCAGCGAGACGGGACATGTTCAGCTCCTGAGGTTGGACCCGCGCCTGTCCGCGTCGGGATGGCGGGAAGATGCGCTTCAGGATCGCCGTGGAAAATGGGCGGTATCTGCGCTATGAATTCAGCAAAGCTGAATTGAGGCGCCCATGGATCGGCTTCGCGCGTTCGAGGTATTCGTCACCGTGGTGGGGCGGGGTGGGTTCGCCAAGGCGGCCGACGCGCTGAACACCTCGCCCGCCAACGTCACCCGCTATGTCGGCGAGCTGGAGGCCCATCTCGGCGCGCGGCTCCTGAACCGCAGTTCCCGGCGCATCTCCCTGACCGAGGCGGGCGAGGCGCTGTACGAGCGGGCGCGGGCGGTCCTGGCCGATGTGGCCGAGGCCGAGGAGGTCGCCGCCGCCGGCGTGGGCCGGCCGCGCGGCAAGCTGCGCATCAACGCCCCGCTGAGCTTCGGCGTGCTGCATTTGGCGCCGCTGTGGCCGCAGTTCATGGCCGCCTATCCCGAGGTCGAGCTGGAGGTGTCGCTGTCCGATCGCCTGGTCGACCTGGTGGAGGAGGGCTACGACATGGCCATCCGTATCTCCCGCGGTGGTTCGGCCACCTATGTCGCGCGCAAGCTGGCGGTCTCGCGCAACCTGATCTGCGCCGCGCCGGCCTACCTGGAGCGCTATGGCCGCCCGACCACGCCGGAGCAGCTGAACGGCCACAGGTGCGTCGCCTACAGCCTGTCGGCGGCCCCCGACGAATGGGCGATCACCAATACCGCCGGCCGGACCGAAACCGTCCGGCTCACGCCGGTGATGTTCGCCAACAACGGCGACACCGTGCGCGTGGCCGCGGTGGCGGGGCAGGGGGTGATCTGGCAGCCGACCTTTCTTGTCGGCGAGGATCTGCGCGCCGGACGGCTAGAACAGCTTCTGCCCGACTGGCGCGTGCCGGAGACCGACATCCTGGCGGTCTATCCCAGCCGCCGGCATGTGCCTGGCAAGGTGCGGGCCATGGTGGACTTCCTGGCCCAGGTCTTCCGCGACACCCCGCCCTGGGAGCGCCAAGCCGTCGCGTGAAACGGGCGAACATCTGGCCGACCCGGCGGCTTCGCATCACTCGTTTCGGGTGGTTGTCCAAGCGCTCGGCTTAGCAGATCATGGGGGCAAGCTGAAACCGGAGCTTGGACGCCATGCACTTGGATCCCCTCCTGCTGTCGCGTCTGCAATGGACGTGGGTGATCGCCTGGCACATTCTCCTGCCGGCCTTCACCGTTGGCCTCGCCTCCTACATCGCCGTCCTCGAGGGGCTGCACTTTTTCACCAAGAAAGAGATCTGGTTCCGGATCTCCGGTTTCTGGACCAAGATCTTCGCCGTCTCCTTCGCCATGGGCGTGGTGTCGGGCATCATCATGCCCTTCCAGTTCGGCACCAACTGGAGCCGGTTTTCCGACGCGGCGGCCAACATCATCTCGCCCTTGCTGGCCTACGAGGACCTGATGGCCTTCTTCCTGGAGGCCTCGTTCCTCGGCGTGCTGCTGTTCGGCCGCACCCTGGTGCCGCGCTGGGCGCACTTCCTGGCCGCCTGCATGGTGGCGTTCGGCACCCTGCTGTCGTCGTTCTGGATCCTGTCGGCCAACAGCTGGATGCAGACCCCGGCGGGCTATCGCATCCAGGACGGCCGGTTCTTCCCGGTCGACTGGCCGGCGATCGTCTTCAACCCCTCCTTCCCCTACCGCTTCGCCCATAACGTCACCGCCTTCTACATCACCACCGGCTTCGTGGTGCTGGGCGTGGGGGCCTGGCTGTGGCGGCGCGGCCGCTCGCCGGACGAGGCGCGGCTGATGGTCAAGATGGCGCTGAACCTGCTGATCGTGCTGGTGCCGTTGCAGTTCCTGTTCGGCGACATGCACGGCCTGAACACCCGCGAACACCAGCCGGCCAAGCTGGCGGCGATCGAGGGGCGCTACGACACCGCCAAGCCCGCGCCCCTGACCCTGATCGGCATCCCCGACGACAAGAACGCGCGCATGAACTTCGCGATCGACATTCCGGTGCTGGGCAGCCTGATCCTCACCCACGACCCCAATGGCGAGGTGGTCGGGCTGAAGGCCTTCCCGCCCGAGAACCGGCCGCCTGTGCTGCCGGTGTTCTACGCCTTCCGCGTCATGGTCGGCATCGGCTGCATCATGCTGGCCACGGTGCTGTGGGGCTGGGGGCTGAGGTTCGGACGACGATTGCAGCAGACCTCGCTGTTCCTCAGGATCTGTCCCTGGGTCGCGCCGCTGGGCTTCGTCGCCGTGATCGCGGGCTGGACCACGACCGAGGTCGGCCGCCAGCCCTGGACCATCTACGGCCTGCTGCGCACGGCCCACTCGGTCTCGCCGTCGCTGACCGGGGGCGACGTGCTGATCTCGCTGTTGCTCTACATGGCGGTCTATCTGCTGATGTATCCGACCGGGATCGCCTTCATGGCCGGCCTGGTGCGCAAGGGCGTGCCAACGGAGGAGCCGCCAGGCGATCCGGTCGAGGCCATGACCTCGAACCAGCCGTTCAAGGCCCTGGCCAAGCAAACCGCCGAACTGGGAGGTCCCCATGGCTGAGGCCGCCTTCGACCTGGTGCCGATCTGGACCATCATCATCGGCCTCGGCGTGTTCTTCTATGTGCTGCTCGACGGCTTCGACCTGGGGGTGGGCATCCTCTGGGGCCTGGCGCCGGAGGGCGATCGCGACATGGTGATGAACTCCATCGCGCCGATCTGGGATGGCAACGAGACCTGGCTGATCCTGGGCGGGGTGGCGCTGCTGGCGGTGTTCCCGCTGGGCTTCGCCATCATCATCCCGGCGGTCTATTTCCCGGTCCTGCTGATGCTGCTCGGGCTGGTGTTTCGCGGCGTGGCGTTCGAGTTCCGCTTCCGCCAGCCGGAACTGCGCCGGTTCTGGGCCAACGGCTTCTGTGCCGGATCGGCTGTGGCCGCCTTCGCCCAGGGCGCGGTGCTGGGGGCGCTGATCCAGGGCTTCAAGGTGCAGGGCCGGGTGTTCGCCGGCGGCTCGATGGACTGGCTGACCCCGTTCTCGGTCCTGACCGGCGTGGCGCTGATGATCGGCTACGCCCTGCTGGGCGCCGGCTGGCTGGTGATGAAGACCGAGGGCCACCTCCAGATATGGGCGCGGCGCATGGGGCGGATCGCCCTGATCGGCGTGATGGCGGCCATCGTCGTGGTCAGCCTATGGACCCCGCAAATGGACCCCGCGATCGCGCATCGCTGGTTCAGCATGCCCGGTATGCTGTGGCTGGCGCCGATCCCGGTGCTGACGGTGCTTCTGGCCGTCTTCGCCTGGTGGCGGCTTGGCCACGAGAGCCACTACTCGCCGTTCTTCGCCGCCGTGGGCCTGTTCCTGCTGTCCTATCTGGGCATCGCGATCAGCCTGTGGCCGTACCTGATCCGCGGCCGCTACACCCTGTGGGACGCGGCTTCGGACCCCAGCACCCAGCTGTTCCTGCTGATCGGCACGCTCCTGCTGCTGCCGGTCATCCTGATGTACACGGCATGGTCCTATTGGGTGTTCCGCGGCAAGGTGCGAGCCGACATCGGCTACCACTGACCCTTGGGGATCAGCGCGCCCGCACAGCCACGAAGGCGGGCGCGGGTAGGCGGCGCATGACGCGGCGGCCTCGCTCGGCGGCGAACAGGGCGTAGGTCAGGGTCGGCGCGACCCAGATCAGGATGTCGGCGAACAGGTTGGTCTTGGCGAAGCTCCACGCCCGGATCGCCAGGGCCAGAAGGCCCACGGCCAACAGCGACAGGGCCAGGGTGAAGGTGGCGTTCCGGGTCATGGCTGGTTACCGCGAGAGAGGTTGGCGATGAGGTCGCCGCGGCTGGCGGCGATCCCGAATTGCAGGCTTTGGGCGATCATGTCGGAGCGGGCGACGAACAGGGCCGCCGCGTCGGGCGGGCAGACCTCGCGCACCGTCTGGTGGAACAGGGCGAGCCAGCGCTGGAAGTGCGCCGGCGCGATCTCCTCGATCCGCACGTGGGCGACCATCGGCGCGCCCCTGAAGCGGCCGCTCATCAGCAGCACCGACGACCAGAAGTCGCACAGCTTGGCCAGGTGTTCGTCCCAGTCGGCGATCACCCGGTTGAAGATCGGGCCAATGAAATCGTCCTCCCGCACGCGGGCGTAGAAGGTATGCACGACCGTGTGGATCAGCGCCTCGTCCACGCCCACGGCTGTTCCCGGCGCGAGCTGGCGGCGGCGGTCGTAGGAGAGGTCGGGGGTGGTCATGGGGTGCGCGCCTCGGTCCAGGTTCAGCGGACCAGGTGGGCGATCAGGCCGACGCCGAAGACGCCGCCAGCGATAGTCAGGGGGATGGTCAGGATCTGCGCCACCGCCTCGCGGCCCTCGACATGGCCGGTCCAGGTGGTGAGGCCCTTGTTCAGGAACTGGAACCAGGTGACGCGGCGGCTGCGCCCCTCGACCATGAACATCAGGGCGGGCACGCCCAGGTACATGGCCAGGTAGACCGCATCCACCGCCAGGGCGAGCAGGTTGTCGGCGGAGCCGGCGAAGAAGGTCAGGAAACCCACCATCATCAGGCCATAGGCCGCCACGATCGCCACACCGACACCGGCCGGAACGTCGGAAGCCGCGGCTTCGCCCATCAGCGGCCAGCGGCGGGGGAACGGAATGACGTTGCTGACCGAGATCTCTCTCGCCGGCCTGCGGGTGATCTGGAGAGGCAGGGCGGTCATCGGAGCGTCTCCCAGGCAGGGGTGGTTTGCTGTTGCCCGAGGTGTAGACCTGCGCTCCGTTTCCGATAATTCGCCGTTCGTGCATTTCACTGATGGCGAAAACGAAACAATAGTGGGCGCCGCCACCACCTAGCCGGCGGGATCTCCGCAGACCTGGTTTAGGCTACGGACCAGGCGACAGGAGGGACCATGCCGCATCTGCCGGACTTCGAGGCCTGGGCGATCTTCGCCAAGGTGGTGGAACGGGGCTCGTTCTCTCACGCCGCCGAAGAGCTGGGCCTGTCCAAGACCACGGTGTCCAAGGCCGTGACGCGGCTGGAAGAGCGGATGCGCACCACCCTGCTGCATCGCACCACCCGCCAGCTGACCTTGACCGAAAGCGGCCGTAGCGCGCTCGACCGGGCGCTGCGGATTCTGAACGACGGCGAGGCGATCGAGGCCGAGATCCTGGAAGAGGCGGCGATCCCGCGCGGCATCGTGCGCCTGGCCTCGACCGGGGCGTTCGGCCTGCGCGCCCTGGCGCCCGTGCTGCCCGAATTCTTGAAGAAGTACCCGGAGATCGAACTCGATTTTTCCATCACCGACAGCGACCTCGACCTGATCGCCGACGGCTTCGACCTGGCGGTGCGGGTGGGACTGATGGAAGATTCCAGCCTGCGGATCAGCCGGCTGTTCGCCTACCGGATTCCCGTGGTGGGGGCGCCCGAGCTGTTCGATCGGTACGGACGCCCAGAGCATCCCAACGACCTCACGCGCTATCCGGCGATCGTCTTCAGCCACGTCGCCGGACACCAGGACTGGCATTTCCACCATCCCGAGCACGGCGAATGCGTCGTGCATGTGAGCGGGCCGGTGCGGATGAACCACGGCATAGCGGTGATCCCCATGCTGCTGGAAGGCATTGGCGTCACCGCCCAGCCGGAGTTCTACATCTGGCAGGAGCTGCGGGACGGCCGGCTTGAGGAAGTCCTGAAGGACTGGACCGTGTCGCCGATACCGGTGAGCGTGGTCACTCCGCCGGGGCGGGCGCGGCCGGCGCGCGTGCGGGTGCTGATCGAGTTCCTACGGGACCACTTTTCCAAGCAGCCCTGGGCCATCGGCATCGAAACCTGAGAAAATCCCGCGCCCCGAAAAAAGGGGGCGCCCGCCCGGCTTGGAGGGGGGGAGGCCGGGCGGGCGCGGCGGGCGCGTCGGGGGGAAGACGCGCCAACGCCGTTCAAAAGTCCGGATGGCACCGGGGGGACGTTGCGATCCGTCCGGAAGCTTTCTCAGCGCCGGAGCGCCGGAGAAACCTGCCGTCGAGGGATTAAATAGCCCGGGGCGCGGTCGGTGATTAGACCGTTTTCAGCACAAGATTAGTTCCGGCCAGGGCAATAATGCCGGCCGTCGCTGGCCGCTGAGCCGCTGGGTTCAGGCCGGGGTGAACTGGGCCACCAGGTCGTAGCGGTCGCCGGGAAAGACCTGGCGCACATAGGTGACGCCTTCCTTCAGCCGCCAGGTCCAGCGCTCGACCTGCAGGCACGGATGGCCGGGCGCGATGTCCAGCTGCTTGGCGACGGCGCGGTCGGCGGCGACGGCGGTGATGCGATGCCGCGCCTGGGTCCAGGGGATGTGGCTCAGCAGCCAGGAGCCCGGCGCCTGGGCCGAGAAGTCCTGCGCCTCCGCTTCGGGCGCGGCGTCGAGGTTGAGGATGCGGGCCTCGAAGGCGAAGGGCGCGGCGGCCGCCGAATGCAGCCCCTCCAGCGCCAGCACCCGGCCGGCCGCGCCCAGTTCCTGCTCGGCCTCGCCGCGGGCCGCCCGCTTGGCGCGCGACAGCAGGGCGAAGCCATAGGCCTCGCCGCGGGCGGCGATCACCTGGGCGATGTCGGGGATCTCCAGCACCGCGGTCTGCACATGCGGGCGAGCCACGAACGAGCCGCCGCGCCGCCTCCGCTCCACCAGCCCGGCCTGGACCAGGCTGACGATGGCCTTGTTGGCGGTGGCCCGGGCGCAGCCGTACTGCGCCGCCAGGTCGATCTCGACCGGGATGCGGTGGCCGGGCGGCCATTCGCCCGAGCGGATCTTGTCGACGATATCGGCCTCGATGCGCCGGGCGGGAGCCTTGATCATAAGGTGGGGGTCACAGCGAGAGCAGTCTCGCCAGCGTCCGGCGATAGGCGGCGGTGAGCGCTTCGCTGCGGCGATGGCGGCCTTGCTCGACCAGCTTCTCGCCGGCCCGCCACACGCAGTCGACCGCCTGGGCGCCGGCGGTGAAGATCCAGCCGTCGATCAGGGCGTCGCCGCTGCGGCCGATGAAGACGGAGTGGTCGGCGTTCAGGCTGACCAGGTCGGTCGCGCCGCCCACAGCGATGCCGGCGTTCTCCACGCCCAGCGCCTGCGAACCGCCGGCCAGGGCGTCGCGATACAGCCGCGCGCCGGTGGAGCTGAAGGGCGCGCCCGCCAGCACGTTGCGCTGCCGCCGCGCCAGCCGCTGGGCGTATTCCAGCGCCCGCAGCTCGCCGGCCGCATCGACATGGATGTTGGAGTCGGTGCCGACTCCGAAGCGGCCGTGCGCCGCCAGGAAATCCGCCGCCGGGAACACGCCGTCGCCGAGATTGGCCTCGGTGATCGGGCACAGGCCGGCCACCGCGCCCGAGCGGGCCAGGGCCAGGGTCTCTTCCGGGGTCAGGTGGGTAGCGTGGATGAAGCACCAGCGCGGGTCGACCGGAGCATGGTTCAGCAGCCATTCCACCGGCCGCTGGCCCGACCAGGCGTGACAGGCGTCCACCTCGCGCCACTGCTCGGCGGCGTGGATGTGGATCGGACCGTCGGCCGCCAGCGGGATCACCGCGGCCAGCTCGTCGGGGGTGACCGCGCGCAGGCTGTGCGGGGCGACGCCGATGCGTGCGCCGGGCAGAGGCTTGATCGCCTCGGCGGCGGCGGCGTGCAGAGCGGCGAAACCGTCGACGTCGTTGATGAAGCGGCGCTGGCCGGGCTTGGGCGCGACGCCGCCAAAGTCGGCGTGGGCGTAGAACACCGGCAGCAGGGTCAGGGCGATGCCGGTCTCGGCGGCGGCGGCGGCGATGCGGCTGCTGAGCTCGCCGATCTGGGCGTAGGGCCTGCCTGCCGCATCGTGGTGGACGTAGTGGAACTCGCCCACGCGGGTGAAGCCCGCCTCCAGCATCTCGGCGAAGGCGAAGGCGCTGATCGCCTCCAGGTCATCGGGCGTCATGTGGTCGAGGAAGCGGTACATCACCTCGCGCCAGGTCCAGAAGTCGTCGGCGGCCGGGCCGCTGGTCTCGGCGAGGCCCGCCATGCCGCGCTGGAAGGCGTGGCTGTGCAGGTTGGGCATGCCCGGAACGCCGATGGCGTGGCGCTCGTCGCCGGCGTCAAGCGGCACGCCCTGTTCGACCGCGACGATGACCCCGCCGTTGTGCCGTATGCGGACGGACTTGGCCCAGCCGCCCGGCAGCAACGCCGTTTCGAACCAGAGATTGCTCATGACGCGCGCCTCTAAATCTGGGGCGAGTATCACGACGCCTCGAAAATATGTCTAGACATAATCGCCGATCTGCCCGAGCCTGGATGCGAAAGGGGAGGGTGCATGCGCTGCGACCGCATCTGGACAAACGCCCACCTCGCCACGCTCGACCCGCGTCTGCCGGGATTGGGTGAGATCGAGGACGGCGTGATCGCCTCAGCCGGTGGACGCATCGTCTATGCCGGCGCGCGCGCCGATGCGCCGAGCTTCGATGCGGCCGAGACCGTCGACTGCGACGGGCGCTGGATCACCCCCGGCCTGATCGATCCGCACACCCACCTGGTCTGGGCCGGCGACCGGGCGCACGAGTTCGAGCTGCGGCTGGCCGGCGCCTCCTACGAGGAGATCGCCCGGGCCGGCGGCGGCATCGTCTCGACCATGACCGCCACCCGCGCCGCCAGCGAGGCCGAACTGGTTTCCGCCGCCCTGCCGCGGCTCGACGCTCTGATCGCCGAGGGCGCGACCACGGTGGAGGTGAAGTCCGGCTACGGCCTGTCGCTGGAGCACGAGCTGAAGCAGCTCCGCGCCGCACGCGCCCTGGGCCGCGAACGGCCGGTGACCATCCGCACCACCCTGCTGGGCGCCCACGCCCTGCCGCCCGAGTTCAAGGGCGACGCCGACGGCTACATCGACCTTGTTTGTCGCGAGATGATCCCGGCCGCCGCCCGCGAGGGGCTGGCCGACGCGGTGGACGCCTTCTGCGAGGGCATCGGCTTCTCGCCGGACCAGACGCGCAAGGTGTTCGAGGCGGCCCGCGCCCATGGCCTGCCGGTGAAGCTGCACGCCGAGCAACTGTCCAACCTGCACGGCGCGGCTCTGGCGGCGGAGCACGGCGCCCTGTCGGCCGACCATCTGGAATATCTCGACGAGGCCGGTGTTGCTGCGATGGCCAAGGCCGGGACCGTGGCGACGCTGCTCCCCGGCGCCTTCTATTTCGTGCGCGAGACCAAGCTGCCGCCGATGGCGCTGTTGCGTGAGGCCGGCGTACCGATCGCGCTGGCCACCGACTGCAATCCGGGCACCTCGCCCCTGACCTCGCTGCTGCTGGTCATGAACATGGCCGCGACCCTGTTCCGCATGACCGTGCCGGAATGTTTGGCCGGCGTGACGCGCGAGGCGGCGCGGGCGCTCGGTCTACAGGCCGAGACTGGCGTGCTGGAAGCCGGCAAGCGCTGCGACCTGGCGATCTGGGACGTCGAGCGGCCCGCCGAACTTGTTTATCGCATGGGGTTCAACCCACTCCATGCCCGTATCTGGAGTGGACGATGAATAGCGTGAACCTGCGCCCGGGCGAAGTGTCGGCGTCGGAGTGGCGGGCGGTGTACCGCGGCGCCAGCGTCAAGCTGGACCCGGCCTGCGCCCCCCTGATCGCGGCCAGCTTCGAGGCGGTCTCGGCGATCCTGTCGCGCGGCGAGCCGGTCTACGGCATCAACACCGGCTTCGGGAAACTGGCCAGCGTGCGCATCGCCGCCGAGGACCTGGCCAAGCTCCAGCGCAACATCGTGCTGTCGCACGCCGCCGGCGTGGGCGAAGCGACGCCGGTCCCCGTGGTGCGGCTGATGCTGGCGCTGAAGCTGGCGAGCCTGGCCCAGGGCGTCTCAGGCGTGAACCCCAAGTCGATCGAACTGCTGGAAGCCATGCTGGCGCGCGGCGTGATCCCGGTCGTGCCGGGCCAGGGCTCGGTGGGCGCCTCGGGCGACCTGGCGCCGCTGTCGCACATGGCCTGCGTCATGATCGGCGAGAGCGAGGCCTTCTATGAGGGCGAGCGCCTGCCGGCCAAGACCGCCCTGGCCCGCGCCGGGCTGGAGCCGGTGACGCTCGGCCCCAAGGAAGGTCTGGCCCTGCTCAACGGCACCCAGTTCTCCACCGCATTCGCCCTGGCCGGCCTGTTCGAGGCCGAGGTGCTGTTCCAGACCGCCCTGGTCACCGGCGCCCTGTCGACCGAGGCGGCCAAGGGCTCGGACGCGCCGTTCGACCCGCGTATCCACGCTGTGCGCCGCCACAAGACCCAGATCGAGGCCGCGGCCGCCCTGCGCTCGCTGATGGCCGGTTCGGCCATCCGCGCCTCGCACCTGAAGGACGACGAGCGGGTGCAGGACCCCTACTGCCTGCGCTGCCAGCCGCAGGTGATGGGCGCGGTGCTCGGCGTGCTGCGCCAGGCCGCCGACACCCTGACCATCGAGGCTAACGGCGTCACCGACAACCCGCTGATCTTCGCGGACACCGGCGAGGCCCTGTCGGGCGGCAACTTCCACGCCGAGCCGGTGGCCTTCGCCGCCGACATGATCGCCATGGCCGTGTGCGAGATCGGCTCGCTGTCGGAGCGCCGCGTCGCCATGCTGGTGGACCCGGCCCTGTCGGGCCTACCGGCGTTCCTGACCCCCAAGCCCGGCCTGAACTCGGGCTTCATGATCCCGCAAGTCACCGCCGCCGCCCTGGTGTCGGAGAACAAGCAGCGGGCCTATCCGGCCAGCGTCGACTCCATCCCCACCTCGGCCAACCAGGAAGACCACGTTTCCATGGCCGCCCACGGCGCGCGCCGCCTGATGGGCATGGTCGAGAATGCGATGGCGGTGCTGGGCGTGGAACTGCTGGCCGCGGCCCAGGGCTGCGACTTCCACGGCGGTTTGACCTCCTCCACCGCACTGGAGAAGGTGCGCTACCTGATCCGCTCGCGCGTGCCGCGCCTGGAGGACGACCGCTACTTCCACCCCGACATGGCCGAGGCCAATGCGCTGGTGGCGAGCGGCAAGATCGTCGAGGCCGCCAGCGGGGTCGATCTGCCTTGGGTGGCGAAGTGAGTGGGGTCGCGCGATGAGCGCGTCCTGGCTTCAGGTCCATCGCGGCGCGGCCCCGCTGATCGTCAGCTTCCCCCACACCGGGACCGAAATCCCGGCCGAGATCGAGGGGCGGCTGACCTCGCCCTGGCTGGGCCGCAAGGACGCCGACTGGCACATCGAGAAGCTGTACGACTTCGCCGCCGAGCTGGGCGCGACGATGGTGCGCACGCCGATCTCGCGCACGGTGATCGACGTCAACCGCGATCCCAGCGGCGTTTCGCTCTATCCCGGCCAGACCACCACGGGCCTGTGCCCGGTGGAGACCTTCGATGGCGAGCCGCTGTATCGCGACGGGCAGGGGCCTGACGCCGCCGAGATCGCCCAGCGCCGCGAGACTTGGTTCCAGCCGTTCCACGCCACGCTGGCCGCCGAGATCGCCCGCCTGCGGGCCGACCACCCCAAGGTGGTGCTGTACGAGGCCCACTCGATCCGCTCGCGTGTGCCGCGCCTGTTCGAGGGCGAGCTGCCGCAGTTCAACCTCGGCGACAACAGCGGGGCGAGCTGCGACGCGGCCCTGACCGCCGCGGTCGAGCGCGCCTGCGACGCCTCGGGCCTGAGCAGGGTCACCAACGGCCGCTTCAAGGGCGGCTGGACCACGCGCCACTACGGCCAGCCGGAACAGGGTGTGCACGCCATCCAGATGGAGCTGGCCTGCCGCGGCTACATGGACGACCCCGAGACGCCGCCTACGCCCGACACCTGGCCGGCCGCCTATCGCCCCGAACAGGCCGCGCCGCTGCGCGCGGTGCTGCGCGAGGTGCTGCAGGCCTGCCTGACCTTCGCTCAAGACTGATTTCTTCGCCGGAAGCTGAGTCCATGACCCGCATCGACAAGACCCGCGTCATCCGCGCCGCCACCGGCACAGAGCGCACCGCCAAGAGCTGGCTGACCGAAGCTGCGCTCCGTATGCTGATGAATAACCTGCATCCCGACGTGGCCGAGCGGCCCGAGGAGCTGGTGGTCTATGGCGGCATCGGCCGCGCCGCCCGCGACTGGGAAAGCTTCGACAAGATCGTCGAGACCCTGCGCCGGCTGAACGACGACGAGACCCTGCTGATCCAGTCGGGCAAGCCGGTGGGCGTGTTCCGCACCCATGCCGACGCGCCGCGCGTGCTGCTGGCCAACTCCAACCTGGTGCCGCGCTGGGCCACCTGGGACCACTTCAACGAACTCGATCGCAAGGGCCTGGCCATGTACGGCCAGATGACCGCCGGGTCGTGGATCTATATCGGCGCCCAAGGCATCGTGCAGGGCACCTACGAGACCTTCGTCGAGATGGGCCGCCAGCATTACAACGGCGACCTGTCGGGCCGCTGGCTGCTGACCGCGGGCCTGGGCGGCATGGGCGGGGCCCAGCCGCTGGCGGCGGTGATGGCCGGCGCCTCGTGCCTGGCCATCGAGTGCCAGCCCTCGCGCATCGATATGCGCCTGCGCACCGGCTATCTCGACCGCAAGGCCGAGAGCCTGGACGAGGCGCTGGAGATCATCGCCCAGTCCTGCCGCGACAAGACCCCGGTCTCGGTCGGCCTGCTCGGCAACGCCGCCGAGATGCTGCCCGAGCTGTTCAAGCGCGGCGTGCGGCCGGACCTGCTGACCGACCAGACCTCGGCCCACGACCCGATCAACGGCTATTTGCCCAAGGGTTGGAGCCTGGAGCGCTGGTACGGCGCGCGTGAGCAGAATCCCAAGGCGGTGGAGGAAGCCGCCAAGGCTTCGATGGCCGAGCACGTCCAGGCCATGCTGGACTTCCAGGCTGCCGGCGTGCCCACCGTCGACTACGGCAACAACATCCGCCAGATGGCCAAGGAAGCGGGCGTGGAGAACGCCTTCGATTTCCCGGGCTTCGTGCCGGCCTATATCCGCCCGCTGTTCTGCCGCGGGGTCGGGCCGTTCCGCTGGGCCGCGCTCTCCGGTGATCCGGAAGACATCGCCAAGACCGACGCCAAGGTGAAGGAGCTGATCCCCGACAATCCGCACCTGCACAACTGGCTCGACATGGCGGCCAAGAAGATCAAGTTCCAGGGCCTGCCGGCGCGCATCTGCTGGGTCGGTCTCGGCGACCGTCACCGCCTGGGCCTGGCCTTCAACGAGATGGTGGCCAAGGGCGAGCTGAAGGCGCCGGTCGTGATCGGCCGCGACCACCTGGACTCCGGTTCGGTCGCCTCGCCCAACCGCGAGACTGAGGCCATGCGCGACGGCTCCGACGCGGTGTCGGACTGGCCGCTGCTGAACGCCCTGTTGAACACCGCCTCGGGCGCCACCTGGGTGTCGCTGCACCACGGCGGCGGCGTGGGCATGGGCTTCTCGCAGCACGCCGGCATGGTGATCGTGGCCGACGGCACGCCCGAGGCGGCCAAGCGGCTGGAGCGGGTGCTGTGGAACGACCCGG
>FSXV01000172.1_pt1 | contig 88278 bp, 83 predicted proteins | sample 1638401 | NCBI WGS metagenome assembly FSXV01 (sample SAMEA3914788, study PRJEB12502) | metagenome | biome: forest; material: soil | place: Canada | collected 2011-07-03 | depth 0.1 m | reverse complement strand
TTCCTGGTCGTTGACCACGGTCAGCGGGCTGGCCGAGGTCAGGCCGGGCTGCGGGATGCGCGAACCGGTGACGACCACTTCCTTCACCGCAGCCGGGGCGCCGTTGGCGCTGGTCGACGGGGTGGTTTCCGCGCCGCCGGTCGGGGCGGCGGGCGCGGGGCCGGCTTGCGGAGCAGTTTGGACGGTTTGCGCAGCAGCTTGGCCGGCAGTCGCAACAGCGAACGCGCCGACGATCACCGTCGACGCCATTAGACGTTGGCGCATAGTTTTCGTTGTCAATTCATCCCCTCCGGAACGGCCGATCGCGGCGTCGTCCGCTGGCTCGTACTGCGCACCGAGAACAGCTCGGCGGCCCTGGATTAGGGGGCGAGGGGGTAATCGGCGTCAATCAAATCGGGGACAAGATTCTGTCACGATCTCATCTCTGTAGCAAAACGGCCACATTTTGATGCTGTTTGGCCGGTTATCGCGCAGATAGCGGTGTGTTAAATAAGGTAACATGTCTGGAAATGAGGTTGGCGTAACTTAAACTTACATGCGTGTATGTCGTTAGTTACGGATATATGCTTATTATAGTGATGAGAATCGGCTCTAACTTTTGGCTGAGCGGATCGGCTCGTCGCTCTCAAGGAGGGCCTCCGGCCGCCGGATCCACTCAAGCCAGGCATTGAGCACAGGTTGAGCGGCGGGCGAGCGGGTCACGTCATTGGCCGCCCGGATCGCATAGGAGTAGCCGGTGAAGAGGCTTGAGCCTTCCAAGACGCGCCAGACCTTCTGGCGCCGTGGCAGGCGCAGCACCTTCTCATCGAAAAGGCAGGCGGCCCCATGCGCTTCAGCTAGGGCCAGGCAGACGCCCGGCTCCTGAATGACGCTTCGGGTCGCTTTGCCAAGTCCAAAGCGAGTCAGCATCTCTTCGGTCAGGAACGGACGCCAGATCGAGGCGGTGTAGAGGACCGGCCGATTCTGAGGCGCGAGGTCGCCTTGAGTGGTCGGAACCGCGATCGCTAGGCATTCGGGCGCAATATGGCTGAGACCGGAGTGATTGGGCCCCGCTACCCGCACGACCGAAACATCAAATATTTCGGCGCCAAGGGCGTCCGCGCCATCCTGCAGAACGTTGAATTCGACACCGTGGCCAGCCGCCGCGTCGATGTGGGGAAACCAAAAGTGAGCAAGGACCGGGGGTGCCGCCACGCGCAGACGCAACAAAGACGGCGTCTGGTTGCGATAAATGCGCCGAAGTCTTGCAACCAATTCGTTGTACGCGCCGATCAGCTCGCGAGCGATCTCTGTGGGAGCCGGGCCGGAGCCGGTCCGACTAAACAAAGGCTCACCGAGCTCCGCTTCCAGCCGGCTCAGGGCCTGACTGATCGCGGGGTGGCTGATCCGAAGCTCTCGTGCGGCTGCGGACACGCCTTTCAAGCGGGCGACGGCCTCAAGCGCCCTTAGCGCCGAAAGCGGTGGGACGCGGACGGTCTCCTCGGTCATTGATCTTTACATCGCCCCAAGGTTGCAAGCCTGCGTGAGGGAAGAGGCGCGCTCCGAAGTGTGGGCGGAACCGGCGAGAGTGTTCGAGCGGAAGCGCGGCGGCGAGCCGGCCGATGCGTGAAAGCGAATCAGAGCTGCGCCCGACGCACGGAAGCGCCAAGCGAGCGGAAGCGCCCGTTTGGCGGCGTGGAACGCATGGGGTATTGCACTCATAATCGGCCCTTTAGGCGTAATTATGCTTTTTAGCTACGGGTAAAGATTGCGAGTAACTTGCTATTACGGGTCGGTTATTTATTTCTACGCTTTGGTTGTGGAAATTTTGCTTGATTTGATTTTGTGGCTTTTGGCGGGTGCGGGCCTGGCATTGTGTGAACCACGCACAGGCGCTTTGTCATGCAGCGCCGAGGGGGCAGATAGTTCGTGGCGGTAGGGGGGAGTAGTCGCCTGCTTGCAAAGCTAGTTCCCATGAATGGGAAGCTGCCCGTCGTGGCGAAGGTATGGTTCGCTAGCTGAACAATGGGCGGGCCTCTCTCAAAGTTGGAAGAAATGGGCTAGTTTTCAGGTTGGCCAGCCAGGAATGGACGTCCAATGGACCGGCTCGAAGCTATGTCGCTTCTTCTGGCGGCCGCCGATGGCGGGAGTCTGTCGGCGGCTGGAAGGCGACTTGATGTTCCGGTTTCCACGGTCAGCCGGAGAATATCCGAGCTGGAGGCGCACTTGCGGGCCCGCCTCGTCGTACGATCGCCCCGCAGATTGACCTTGACGGATGCGGGGCTCGCCTATGTGCGGGCCTGCCGGCGGATAATGGAGCAGATCGAGGAGGCCGAGCGGGCCGCGTCCGGCGAATACACGACGCCGACCGGAGATCTGGTTGTCACGTCCCCCTATGTATTTGGGCGTGTGCACATGCTTCCAGCGGTCGGTGAATTTCTGGCGCTTTACCCCGATATAAATGTGCGTCTGGTGCTCTCCGACCGGAACGTCGACATATTGGGCGATCAAATTGACCTTGCGCTCCGTATCGGGGAACTGCCGGACAGTGGGCTGATCGCGACTCGCCTTGGGGCGGTACGTCGTATCGTTTGTGGAAGCCCCGATTTCTTTGCCCGTTGGGGGCAGCCGCGAGTCCCTGCCGATGTCGCCGACATGCCGTGCGTAACGCTAGACAGTCTTGACCCTCGACCCGTCTGGCGCTTTGCGCTTCCGGGAACGGGGCAGATCCAGGCGGTGGCGCTTAGGCCGCGTCTGGCGGTCAACACGTCCGAGGCCGCAGTGGAGGCCGCCGTTCGTGGGATTGGTCTTGCCCGGATCTACCAATCCGTAATTATACCCAGGCAGGCGGAGTTGGTGACAGTCCTCGAGGAATTTGAGGAGCCGCCCGCGCCAATACATCTGCTGCATACCACGCGAGATCTTCTGCCGCTTAAGACGAGGGTGTTCTTAAATTTTATAGCGCCGCGATTTAGGCGTCTGCTCGGTGGTGAATGAGGGGCTGTAGCCATCTTCAGCCCTTGTAACCTGTGGCCTTGGGCTCGAAACAGGCCGCCCACCCAGGGCCCACGTGAGCGCGCCTCCTCACGTCTGGGACCGTCAACCGTCCATAGGTATGAGCGCTCTTGAAACGTCCGTTCAATTGGGCTGTGGCGCAGGCGCCTCATATTGCGACGACGTGGTCGCCTCGGAAAGTTGCGGTTCGAAGCTCCACGCTTCCTGGAAGGACGGACCCATGAAAGACGCGAAGCAGCTTTTCCTCGATTATTTAAATTCCGATGCCAAGGGCTCGGGCGACCTGTTCGCGTCTGACGGTTATCTCGAACTGCCTTATCTCGCCTCTCTGGGCATTCCGCCGAAATATACGGGTCCCGCCGAAGCCACCCAGTTCCTGACCTTCCTGCACGAGCAACTCTATCCGGGCTTCACGTTCAAGGACGTCCAGATCCACCTCTCCACGCCCGATCAGGCCTTCGCCAACTACGTGATAGAGGCGAAGTCGGGCATTTCCGGGAAAGCCGTGCGCCAGGAGTTCTTCGGCCACCTCGTGGCGGAGGGCGGTCGCATCAAGGCGCTTCGCGAGGCTATCGACGTCTCCGTCGCCGCCGAAGCGATCTTCAAGGGCGGCCTCGAGGAGGTCATCGCAAACCGCAAGGCGAAGGCGGCCTGAATCGGCGCAGGGGTCCCGATCCAGGGACCCCTGCCCACCTGGGAGAGCTAGATGGGGGAACGGCCGCGTTGCAACTGGTCCGGCTCGGATCCCCTGTATGTCGAACACCACGACGTCGAGTGGGGGGTTCCGGTCGCTGACCCGAGGGCGCTCTGGGAACATCTGGTCCTCGACGGCTTTCAAGCCGGCTTGGCGTGGATTGTTGTGCTGCGTAAGCGCGAGGGTCTTCGCGAGGCGTTCTTCCGGTTCGATCCAGCTGTCGTGGCGCGAATGACGCGGGAGGATATCGAGCGCCTGCTCGTGGACGCGCGCGTGATCCGATCGCGCGCCAAGATTGAAGCCGCCGTGGCTAACGCCCGCGCTTACTTGGAGATGCAGGAAGCAGGCGAAGGCTTCGATCGCTTCGCCTGGTCGTTCGTCGGCGGGCGGCCGGTGCAGAACAACTGGCGGTCGGCGCAGGAGGTGCCTGCACAGACCGCCTTATCAGCCGATATCGCCAAGGCTCTGAAGGCTAAAGGGTTCAAGTTTGTCGGTCCGGTTTCGGTTTACGCCTGGATGCAGGCGGTGGGGTTGGTCAACGACCACATCACATGCTGTTTTCGTCACGACGAAGTCGAGCAGCTGGGCCGTATTCATCGCCTCTGACCGCCAATGGCGCGCCATTCGCTAGCACCTAAGTATGTGTTGATCGCCGATCCGCGGACGTGCACGGTGGACAGCTTGGCCACCGGCCGGGCGGAGGCAGGACTTGAACGACCCGGTAATCTCGGTGATCGACGACGACGAGGCGACCCGGGACGCGCTCGTGGACCTGATGCGCGCAAAGGGGCTCGACGCTTGCTGCTACGCCTCGGCCGAGGAGTTTCTGGGGTCTGAGGCGCATTGGTCGTCGCGATGCATCGTCACCGACATCCAGATGCCGGGCATGTCGGGTATCGACCTCAAACGCCGCCTCGATGCAGAGGATTGCAGGACCCCGGTGATCATGATCACCGCGCGCCTGGAGCAGCGCATCCAGCGCCAGGTGGCCGACTGCGGCGCCTTTTGTTTTCTGGCCAAGCCGTTCCCGATTGGCGAATTGTTCGCCTGCGTGCAAAAGGCCCTCGCCAGTGGTGAGGCGGCTTAGTTGGTTTGGCGTCCCGGCCTTGACGATCTGGAGGCGGGGATGAACGCGACGCCCGCCCCGACTGAGCCGATCGACCTCATCGACGAGGCGGTGATCGTGTTCGATCTCGATATGATAGTGGTCGTCTGGAACGCGGCCGCTGAGCGGCTTTACGGGTTTCAGCGAAGTGAGACGATTGGCAACCGGATCCAGACGTCGGTTCGCTGCGTGCCCACCGCCACCTTGCCCGAGATTCTCGCCTGCGTGCACCAGACCGGCGAATGGCGAGGCGAGATCCTGCGCACACGCAAGGATCTGTCCACGCTGGTGGTGCGGGCGCACTGGCGTATGCGGCGCGGCCCCGACGGGGAGCCACTCGACATCGTGGAATCGTCGAACGACATCACCGAGTTGCGCCGGGCCGAGGAGGCGCTTGAGCGCGCCGGTCACCAATACCGAAATATGTTCCAGGCCTCGGCGGCGTCGTTCTGGGAACTCGACTTTGCCGAGGTCGGCCAGATGGCGCGAGAGCACCTGAAGGACGGCCCCGCCGGTCTTCGCCGCCATCTGCAGGCCTATCCCAACCTTGTGCGCGAGATGATCCGCGCCACCAAGATCCTGGACGTCAACGAGCAGACCCTGGCGATGTTCGGACGGGGGGAGCGCGAGGAGGTCTTGCGATCCCTAGATCCCTTCTGGCCGGACGAGAGCTTGGCGGCCTATGCCGAGAGCGTCGTGGCGGCTTTCGAGCGCCGGCGCTTCTATTCCAAGGAGGTGCAGTTCACCAGCTTGGACGGGCGGCGCTACGACACGCTGTTCTCCGTTTCCTTCCCCACAAGCCTGCTGCCGGACACGCGCGTTCTGGTCGGCATCGTCGACATCACCGCGGAGAAGCGCGCCAAGGCGGCCCAGGCCGAGACCGAGGCGCGCTACCAGCGGTTCTTCAACAGCCTGCCAATCCCCTCGATGATCCTGGAGGGCGCCGCGCTTCTCGCTCACTTCGAGCGCCTGCGATCGGAGGGGGTTGTTGAGCTTGCCGATTATATGGCCGAGCATCCTGAATTCATCGACACAGCCCTAGAGTGCATACGCGTCAGGGAGGTCAATCCGCGATCCCTGGAGGTCTTCCGGGCGAAATCGATGGATGAGTTCGGGGGCCCCATAACGCGCTATTGGGTCGATGCCAAACAGGATTTCGCCAAGGTCATCGCCGCCCGTTATCGAGGTGAACTCAGCATCGAAATGCAAGTGGCGCTCAGGGCCCACGACGGTACGCCGGTGCATCTGCTGTTTTACATCGGTTGGACGGTTTTGACGGGCGATCCGAGGCTGAGCCTGGCGGCGTTCGTCGACGTCACCGACCGGGTCGAGGCGGAACACCGACTCGCCGCCGTGCAAGCCGAGTTCGCCCATGCCGCTCGGGTTTCGATGCTGGGAGAGCTCACGGCCTCCATCGCACATGAGGTCAGCCAGCCGCTGACCGTGATCGCCACCACCACCGAGGCGGTGCAGCTCTGGCTTAATCGCTCGCCGCCAAACCTCGAGGAGATCGCCAAGCTGGCGCAGCGCACCGAAAAGGAAGCGTCCCGTGCAGCCGCCATCATTGCGCGGATAAGAGCAATGGCGGTGCGCACCGAGCCCGACTACGCGCCCGTCGATCTGAATGCGCTGATCGAGGACACCATGCTGTTCGTCCGCGCCGAGTTGAGCCGGTCCGCCGCCGAGTTGGTTCTACAACTCGAGCCTAGCCTTCCTGCGGTCCAGGGCGACCGGGTGCAGCTTCAGCAGGTCATCGTCAACCTTAGTGTCAACGCGATCCAGGCCATGGTCCAATCCGGCGGCCCCACGCGCGTGTTGACGATCAAAACGCGACGTTGCGCGGTTGATCATCTTAGCGTGGAGGTGTCGGACACCGGCCCGGGCATACCGCCCGAAGCCCTGGGGCGTCTGTTCGAGAGTTTCTTTACGACCAAGGGTTCTGGAATGGGGATTGGGCTGGCGATCTGCAGATCGATCGTCGAGGCCCATGCCGGGCGCATCTCGGCCCGCAATCGCAGCGATGGCGCCACCTTCGCCCTCGAGCTTCCGATTGCTCCGCCTGATGCGGAGCCACGCACCCAACACGCGACGATCTGCTGAACCGAGCGCCGGAGCGTCTCGACAGCCGCGTCCGTCGAGCTAGAGTGAGTCGGCGGTTCTTGCGCCCTGTCTGCGGCGACGCCGTAATCTCCGCAACATGTCAATGGCCCAAATGTTCGAGCCAGGTTACGTATATATCATCGACGACGACGAAGGCCTTCGCGAAAGCCTCGAGAGCCTGGTGCGGTCGGTCGGCGACGAGGCCAGGGTTTATGGTTCCGTAGCTGAGTTCTTGGCGGGGGAGCGACCGGAGGGGGCGTCGTGTCTTCTGCTTGATGTCCGCTTGCCGGGGACCAACGGGCTGGACTTTCAGGAGTCGCTTCATCGGCGAGGGATTTTCATGCCCGTGATCCTGATGACGGGGTTTGGCGATATCGAGATGTCGGTGCGAGGCATGAAAGCTGGCGCCGTTGATTTTCTGACCAAGCCGTTCCGCCAACAGGATGTGCTGCACGCGGTCGCCACTGCGCTGGCCAAGGACCGGGCGCGCCGCCTGCAAAGTGAGGAGCTGGCGGCCATCCAACATCGATTCGACAGTCTGACGCCGCGTGAGCGTCAGGTGATTGACCTTGTTATCGCGGGCAAGATGAATAAGCAGACCGCCGCCGAACTCGGCCTGAGCGAGATCACCGTTAAAATTCATCGCGGCGCCGCGATGAAAAAGATGCAGGCCAATTCCCTACCGGACCTGGTGCGCATGGATCAGACTTTACGTACAGCTTCGCAATCTATCGGATCATCTACTCGGACCAAGACACGGTGAGAAGTCCCCTAGGCAGGAGGTCTATCCATGGGCGTGGGTGCGTCGGAACCAGAAGCGGGCGACCGTGGCCCGCATGACCGGATCGACGCGCATTGCGACCTGATGGCGCGCGCGGCGCGCGCCGCCGCCCTTCGTGAAATCGTCTCCCTTATGGCCCACGAACTCCATCAGCCTTTGGCCTCTATCTCCGCGTCTGGAGAAGCGGCCCTGCGTTGGCTCGACCGGCCGGAACCGGCGATCGCGGAGGCGATGGCGTCCCTGACTCGGGTGATCGATCACAAGGACCGCGCCGCGGACATTATCGCGCGGCTCCGGCTCACCCTTGCGGCCGCTCCCGATCCGCAGCCAACCTCGCTGCGAGAGGCGCTTGATCGCGCCATTACGGCGCTCGGCGTTAATCGTGCGGGGTCTCTTATCGACTTGGTGATGGAAGGGCCACCCGTGCCCGAGCTGGTGGCGATCGCGCCCATCGAGGCGGAGTTGCTGTTCCACCATCTTCTGCGCAACGCCCTGGAGGCGATGGCCCTATGCGAGCGCAAGACCGTAAAGATCAACTTCTCCGCCAACGAGGGGAGGGTGGTGATCGATATTCGTGACGCGGGCGTCGGCGTCGCCGAGGCAGCCCGTTCCCACCTGTTCGAGCCCTTCTTCAGCACCAAGCCCGGCGCCGAGGGTCTCGGGTTGTCCATCTGCCGTTCGATCGTACGCGGTGTCGATGGGCGGCTTGAACTCCGGGCTAGCGACGCGAACGGCTCGACCTTCCGGGCCGAGCTGCCCGTCGCCGAGGGCGCGGCCAAACCCGGCTAGCGGCCCGGCTAGAGGTCAATCCCGGCTGGCGGTTGAAGCATGGTTCGAATCGATAACGCTTCAGGGCGTCAGGATCACCCGTCCGAAGGGCCGATCTTCGACCAGATGCCGAAGCGCTTCGGGGGCTTCGATGAGGGGATGGGTCCGGGCGACGACCGGCGTCACCTGGGCGTCGGCCAGCAATGGAATTATCTCCGCCCACGCAGAGGCCCACGCTTCGGGTGGCTTGGCGAAGAGCAGGAAGCTGCGGATGCTGGCGCCCTTCCAGATCAGGTCGGTCACGTCGATGGTCGAGTGCCGGCCGGCCGCGTAGCCGAGGGTGGTCAGGCTTCCACCTTCGGCCAGCACGCCAAGCGCTTCGCTGAGGATGGACCCGCCAATGGCGTCGATGACGATATCGACGCCTTCGCCGCCGCTGAGGCGCTGCACGCCGGCGCGCAGGCCCTCCGAGCTGAGGTCGACGACCTTATCGTAGCCGAGTTTCGCCGCCTGGCGCGCCTTGGCCGGATTGGTGGTGGTGGAGATCGCGTGCTTGGCGCCCATGGCTCGGGCCAGTTGGGTCACGGCGTTGCCGACCGAGCCGCCAATGGCGGGCGCCAGCACCGACTTGCCTGCGGCGAACCCGGCGTCCTTCAGGGCTAGATAGGCGGTGAGATAGGCGACAGGCATCCCTGCGGCCGCGGCGTCCGATACGCCCTCGGGAATCAGGCAGGCGTGCGCCTTCTGCACGGCGATGTATTCTGCGAAGGAGCCTTGCTCGAACACGCCATAGGGGCCGGTGAACATCACCCGAGACCCGTTGGGGATGTCCTGGTCGCCGCCATCTTCCACCACGCCCGCGCCCTCGTTGCCGAGCACCAAGGGCGGCTTGGCGAGGGGGAAATGTCCGGACAGGATGGTGTGGTCCAGCGGCGTCGCGCCCGCAGCGGTCACGCGCACCAGCAGCCGCTTCTTCGTTGCACTGGGTTTTGGCAGTTCGGCCATCTGAAGATCGCCGTAGTCGCCGAAGGCGTTCGCCAACATAGCCCGCATCATCGCCTCCAGGCATCAACTCGCGTCGTTCATCGCCGCGGGTTGGGAGCTAAGCGCAAAGCCGCACGCAGGTGACCCTATCCAATCGTATTAGGATGGCTGTTCTGTCGGGCGATAGCGGGGCCGTTCAGGCTATGGGACGATGGAGCTTATAGGTCGGTGGCGAAAAATAATTCCTGGAGGATCACGTGTCCGACACTGAAGCCATCGTTCGGAATTTTTACGCCGCGCTGGGCCGTGGCGACGCGCTGTCCGCCCTTGCATTGCTCGATGGTGCAGTCGAATGGACCGAGGCGGAACGGTCGCCTTACTACGCTGGGACGACTAAAGGCGTCGACGCGGTGGTTAAGACTGTCCTCGAGCCGATCAACCGCGATTTCGAGGACTTTGTTTGCGCGCCCTCGGACTTCATCACCCAGGGCGATCGCACGGCCTCATTCGGTTGCTACACCGGGCGCGCCCGGCGAAGCGGCGAGGCGCTGAGCGCGCCGTTCGTGCATGTGTGGACGGTGCGCGGCGGCAAGATCGCGCGATTCGTCCAGTACACCGATTCCGCCGCCTGGGCCGGTCTTTCTCGAGCGGATGAAAGCGTATGACGAGCGTGAGCCCGGCCAAGATCCTTCTGCAGACCACCATCCCCCCTACGGCGGACGACTGGTCCATATCGCGATTTCGTCACCTGGCCGCGCTTCTCGGCCAGGCGAGAACGCTTGCGGGCGAGCGGCTGTTCGAGGTTACGGCCCGGGATCGGGATCCACCCGGCGGCCCCGACGCGGTGCTCTCAAGGCTGGACGAGACCGATTTCGACGAGCTTTGGCTGTTCGCCGTAGACGTGGGGGATGGACTGACCGACGCGGATTGCGAGACGATATCGCGGTTTCGCCGCCGTGGCGGCGGCCTTCTGGTGACCCGCGACCACATGGATCTGGGCTCCTCGATCTGTAATCTCGCCGGCGTCGGCAAGGCGCACCACTTTCACAGTCGAAACCTTGATCCGGTGGCCGAGAACCGGGTCATCGACGATCCGTTCACCACCCATATCAGTTGGCCGAACTATCACTCCGGCTCGAACGGGGATTACCAGGTTATCGAGCCGGTGCTTCCCCTGCACCCGATCTTGGAAGACCCCGCCGTTCTCGGGGGGCGCATCCGCTTTCTGCCGGCGCATCCCCACGAGGGGGCGGTGGCCGCTCCAGCGAACGAAGGCGCGCGAGTGATCGCCCAGGGCGTAAGCCAGACGACAGGCCGCCGCTTCAATCTCGCGGTCGCTTTTGAGGCGGGGGAGGGCGGCGGGCGCGCCATCGCCCAGAGCACCTTCCACCACTTCGCGGACTACAATTGGGATATCTCGGCCGGCTGCCCGAGCTTTGTCGACGAGCCTCCCGGCGATGGCATGAGTACCACACCGGAAGCCCTGGCCGCCACGCACCGTTACGTGCTGAACGCCGCGACCTGGCTGGCGAACCGACCGGGGTCCTAGACCGACATCGCCGCGAATGGATATCGGTTTCGGCGGCTATCATATTCAATTCACTTGGAAATATGAGCGTCATCGATTCGGTTTGAACCGATGACGCTCTAAGCACGGTTCCCCTCGGGGACCGCCAGCATAAGTTCGTGGTGGTCCAGTTCTTCCTGGAGCAGATGGAAGACGTGGTCGCCGATCACCCGGTTGCGTCGCATCGTATTCAGCCGGGACCGGCGCTTCTCGAGCACGGCCCATTTCAGGTAGGCGTCCGTCGCACGCCCTTCGACCTCGGCGACGGCTTCTGCGTGCTGGGCGTGCAGCAGCGGGGCCAGGAGCTGGGACTGTTCCTCCGATGCGCCTTCCAGCGCCGCAAGCGCCGCCGAGGCCAGCTCGGCGCGTGCCTTGCGCCGCTCTTCCTCGAAGGACAGATCGTCGTGAACCTTCAACAGCAGCAGAAGAGGCCGCAGGGTCAGGCCCTGTAACAGCAACGTGCCGAGGGTGACGAAGAAGGCGGTGAACACCAGCAACGGCCGATCCGGGAAGAGCCTCGGCAGGGCGAGCGCGCTGGCGAGGGTGACGATCCCGCGCATACCGCACCAGGAAATGATCATGCCGCCTTTCACTGTCGCGCGTTGGCCGACGGGCAGGAAGACGCCGCGATCGACCCAGACCCTTCGACATAAGAAATTGTAGGTCATCGCCCAGACGATCCGGACACCGATCACCGCGGCGAGCACCGCGGCGGCGAAGCCGCACCAGTGTAGCAGTTCGCCTTTCGGCGCTCCGGCTAGTATCGGGCGTAATTGAAGCCCGATGAACACGAAGGCCACCGCGTTCAGCGCCAGGACCGCCGTTTTCCAGACCGCCTCAGACGGGCGGCGCAGCCGGGCTGGAATGCAGTCCGGCGAGCACCGGCTCAGGGTGAGCGCATAGGCCACCACGGAAAGGACCGGCGAAAGCTTCAGGAAGTCCGCCAGCAGCCAGACGAAAAACGAGTTCGTGAACTGCAGGATGATGGCGCTTTCGACGTTGTCCAGCTTGCGGGTGATCCAGAGCGTGGCGTTGGCCATCAAGGGGCCCAGGAGGACGCTCCCACCTAGGGCCACGGCGAAACTCGGCGCCAGGCTCAGGAGGTGGGCGCCGCTGGAAGAACTCAACCCGGTCGCCGCTACGGCGGCGCGGTAGAGCAGCAGCGATGATGCGTCGTTCAGGAGGGACTCTCCCTCCAGCGCCACGCTGATGCGGCGGGGCGCATCCAACGGTTTCAGGATGGCGGTGGCGGCGGCCGCATCCGGCGGCGCCACGATCGCTCCCAGCACAATCGCCGCCGACCAAGGCAGGTGCGGCTGCAGGGTGTGCGCGATGACGCTGACCGCCAGCGTGGTAAGCCCCACGGCGAAGAAGACCAGACAGCTGACAACCAGCCAGTAGGCGCGCAGGTCGTGGTAGGAAAGGCCGTAGCCGGCGTCCACCAGCACTGGCGCCACCAGTAGCGCCAGCACCAGGGACGGCTCGAACGACAGTGGCACCTTGAACGGCGAGACCGCCAGCACCGCTCCGGCCAGGGCGAGGAGCGCTGGATAGGGCACCTTCAGGCGATTGGCCGCCCCCGCGATCAGGACAGCTCCTGCGAGAAGAGCGAGGATGGCCTCAAAGGTGATCATGCCGCTTCAGCTCCGGGCCTAGTCGGCGGGATAGAGGGCGCCTGCGAGCAGCATGTCTCGAAGCCGCATCCCGTAGTCGGTCGCCGATTCTTGGTTTTGTCCCGACAGCAGCCGCCCGTCCTGCACCACGTGAGGCAGTTGCAGCCCCGCGCATTCGTAGATCCCGCCGGCCTGCTCCAGCACCGTCTGGGGATAGTAGGGGATCAACGGTCGGTCGGAGCCGCGCTGGCGCTCCAAGTCCCGATCCTCAGCCACGGAGTAGCCCGTCACCCGCCGGCCGGCCACCAGCGAAACAGGACCTGTTCCCTCGTCGATCTGCCCGTTGGCGAGCGTGATCGCCCCGTGGCAAAGCGCGGCGACCACCTTGCCCTGGGTCCAAAAGGTTTCCAACAGACGGCCAAGGGCTTCGTTGGGATAGAGGTCGACAGTCGCGCCCATGCCGCCGACGATATGGATGGCCGAATACTGGTCAGGATCAGCGCTCTCCAGCCGGCGTGTCGTGGCGAGCTTCTCCACCAGGGCGGGGTCGCTCAGAAAGCCCTTGCTGACGAGATCATCCCGTTCGGTGCTGTCGGGGGCATAGGGATCGCTCTTCGAGACGTAGCCGACCTGACCCCCGTCGGGGCTAAAGAAATCCACCTCGATCCGGCGTTCGATCAGGTGCCAGTAGGGATGGGTGAGCTCGGCGAGCCAGAGCCCCTTGGGCTGGCTCGTAATGATCGCCATAACCTTCATGTCGTACGTCTCGTGCTGGGAGAAGAAGCCGCGGGGCGGCCAGGAACCGGATTAGGCTTCGGCGTAGCCGCCGCTGATCCAGGCCGCAGCCAGGGCCGCGTAGTCCTGCGCCTTGTCCTCCCAGGCGAAGTGTCCGCAATCGAGCACATGCAGGCGGCTGTTCGGCAACTCGCGCTTCAGCAGCTCGGCGTTGGAAATCGGGACGTAGGGGTCGCGGCCGCCTACCACGATCTGGCAAGGCGTGCGGATTTCATGTAGTCGCTTCGCTAGGCGGGGCAGGGCGCGCGGGTACTCGCGCACGAACATCACCGACTGCAGGAACCGCTCGCCCGCATAGGCGTCGATGTAATCCTCAAGCGCCACGGGCGGCAGGGCGTAGGTCTCCATGGTTCCGACAGCCCCACGCACGAACGCCTCGCCCGTCATGTCCTTGAAGGCGTCCAGGGAGGGGGCGTTGACGATCACCTCCAGGTCGGAGTGGATATCGCTGGCGTCTGTGGCGCCCCCGCCGACGGTCAGGCTGGCGAACAGTCCAGGATGACCCAGCTCTGCATAGAGCGAGGCCGGGGTGGCGATGTCGGGTCCGACCACGTGCGGCCGCTCCAGGTTTAGCGCCGCCATGATCCGGGGAAGGAAGTTCCCCATGGCCTCCGGCGACATCAAGTCCGCGCGGCCTTCCGAGCCGCCGTAGCCTGGCGGATCGACGGCCGTCACCTGGCCGATGGCGACGAAGGCCTCCCAGGTGGGGGCATAGGCCAGGATGCTTTCCGGCCAGGTTCCGAGTAGGAGAATCTGCGGTCCATCCGACCGCCCGCCCTGGGCGTAGCGGATTTGCAGGCCATCCACGGATACGAAGCGGAGATCCCTCAGCGCGGCGGGGATCGAGGTGGTCAGGTTGTCGAGGGTCATTGGGAAGGCTCTCCTGGCGCGCCCGGTCGCTTCAGAACATCGTGTTGTTGTTGAGCGAGGTGTCGGGGATCGCCTGGATGACGTCCCAGTGCTCGACCAGCTTACCGTCCTGGAGGCGGAACAGGTCGATGACCGCGTCGCCATTCTTGCCGAACAGTCCGGTCCAATGGACATGAAGGATCACGAAGTCGCCGTCGGCGAACACCCGCTTGATCTCGCCCTTCGGGTTCGGACAGGTCTGGGCGATCCACTTGATGTAGTTGCGCAGGCCGTCCTTGCCGTCCCCGGCGAACGGGGTGTGCTGGGTGTAGGTCTCTCCCGCGTAGAGTTCGAGCGCGGTGTCCACGTCCCCCTCGAAAAGCGCCTTCTGATAGAAGGCCACGGTCACCTTCTTATTGTGCTCGAGCACGCTGTCAGTGGTGGTCACGGGGTCGACTCCGAGGGGGCGGCGGGCGCGGCCGAGGCCGGGGGGATCGGTACGGCGATGTCGGTCGCCATCTTCCAGCTCGAGCCCACGCGGACCCAATCCACGATCATCAGGAAGGGCTTCGGCGTTCCGGTCTGCCCGGCGTAGGCGACCGAGATCTTCAGCGGCGCGTAAGTTTCGGCCACCGTCGGGCTGAGCAGGACCACCTTTTCCCGCTCGAAATCCGGGGCCATCACGAACACGCCGCTTTGGAACAGGTCGTTGATGTGGCTCACGACCGTGTCGGCGCCCCAGAACCCGGCCCAGCCGCCCTCGGCCGGTGTCTTGGTCTTGGCCACGAACAGGGCGGTTGGCGATCGCCACACCATCCGGCGCACTTCTGCGATGTCGTGGGCGTTTTCGGCAGCGATGAGGTGACGATAGAGTTCGCGCAGTTCGCGCAGTTCGCGCTCGGTCGCCGCGTCGATTACCGGAATGTCCTGCGCCCGGGCATTTGCCCCCAATGCGCCGGCGCCAGATAAGCCGAGGGCGACTATGGCTGCGAACCGCGCGCCAAAACCCGTCATCAGAAGTCCCTCCCGATGGGCGCCGCCAGTAGAGCGTCGCCACACCTGGAACCTGCCGCGCCGCCGCGGTAGTCTCAATTGAACGGGGGTTTCGTCTGGACCACACCTTTGGACGGGTCGACGGATCGTCGGTCTTGTCGGAAAGGGCGCCAACCGGGTCGATATGGGGTATGCTCTCCGCTCGTCGCCCACGCCTGGGAGCGGGAGGGTCGTGCCGTGTATGCGAAACCTGACGTATCTACGGGCCCAGACCGCTTTCGCGGCTTGGGGTCCGCTTCGCGACCCAGTCAAGAGACCGACGCGCCCGTCGTCCACATCGTCGACGACGATGTCGGCCTTCGGGAGGCCCTTGACGATCTCCTGCGATCCATGGGCTACCGGGTCCAGGGCTACGGATCGACGGACGAGTTCCTGGAGGCTGGCGCTGAGGCTACCCCGGGCTGTTTGCTGCTCGACATTCGTCTGCCAGGTGTCGGGGGACTGGAGTTTCAGGCCTATCTAGCCGAGGCGCGCATCCACCTGCCGATTGTTTTCATGACGGGCTATGCGGATGTGAAGATGTCAGTGCAGGGAATGAAGGCCGGCGCCGTCGATTTCCTGGAAAAGCCGTTCCGCGACCAGGATCTTTTGGACGCCGTCGCCGCCGCCTTCGAAGCGGCCAAGGTGCGGCGAAGCCTGGTTGGCGAGCAGCAGATCCTGGAACAGCGCTACGTCACCTTGTCTCCGCGCGAACGGGAAGTCATGGCGCTCGTCGCCGCCGGGCTCATGAACAAGCAGGTTGCTGGGCGGCTTTCGATCAGCGAAGTCACAGTGAAAATCCACCGTAGCGCCGCCATGAAGAAGATGGGGGCAAAATCTCTTGCCCAACTTGCCCGCATGGCCGAAGTGATGGGTATAGAGCTGTAATCATTTATAAGCCGCGTTCAGGCCGCATCTGTCTGAAAGCTAAGACCTTAGTATGAGGTCGCACTAGACGAGCGGAGAGTTGAGGTGTGGTCGACCGACGCGCAAGATCGACGCTAGCGCTTCGCGAGTGTTTCCGCTTTCGAAAGCCTCCGCAGCGCCCGGGAGACGGCCGGTGGTGATCCACCTTCCTAAGCAACACTTGGCGCGCGCGCGGACGCTGGACAGGGGCGCGCTGTGACCAGGCCTGTCGTTTGCGTGGTCGACGACGACGCCCCGCTTCGCGTTGCGCTTTGCGATCTGATGCGCTCCGCGGGCTACGTCGGCCTCGCCTTCGCCACCGCCGAGGAGTTTCTCGCCCAGCCGATCGAACGCTTCGACTGCATTCTGACCGACATTCATATGCCGGGCTTGAGCGGACTTGAACTGCTGCAAGCCCTGAAGACCCACCATGCGGGCGCTGCGGTCATCATCATGACCGCGGATCCCGACAAGGGCTGGCGCGAACAGGCCTTTGCCGGTGGCGCAGAGGGATTCCTCGAAAAGCCATTCGATGCCGCGGTCCTACTGAAGCTGATCGCTCGAAGTCTCGGTCTCGCCGGCTCGAGGTCTTGAGGCAAAGCCCAGGGACCTCTCATACCAAGGTGCTAATCCGTTCCGCCTGACAGCCAATAGACCCTCTCGTCGGGCGGACCTAATCCTAGCTGGCGCAGCCGGTCGAGCTTGCAAGAGCAGGCGCCGGCGCCCGTCTGGTCTGAGCGCCTGCCATCCAATTGCTTCGGAGCGACCATGCTATTCCACGTCAAAATGACTGTTCGCATTCCCCACGACGCCGATCCGGCCAAGATCAAGGAGGTTGGAGAGCGTGAGCATGTCCGCGCCGCCGAGCTTCAGCAGCAGGGCAAGTGGCTGCATCTTTGGCGGATCGTTGGCCAATTCTCCAACATCAGCATTTTCAAGGTCGAGACGCCTGCCGAATTGCACGCGATCTTGGATTCGTTGCCGTTTCATCCCTTCATGGAGGTAGAGGTCTCGGCTTTGTGTCAGCATCCGGGCGCCCTGGCTAAGGACGAATAGCTCTTTTCGAATCTCGCGAAGCCGGCCTGTCCATTCGGATTGGCCGGCTTTTTTTTGACCACATCCGATCTGCGGGGGAAAAACGCAATCGCCGCCGCGCGGGAAGCGCGGCGGCGAAGGGACTACAGGCGTGGAGGGAGGGCCTGCAGTAAGCCGGGCGTCAGGTGATCGAGATCGGGCTTTGGCCGGCCATGGTGTGGAGGAACACCAGCGCGTACTCGGAAGCCGATTGCTGATTCTGCCCCGTCACCAGTTTCCCGTCCTTGATGACGTAGGGATCGTTGGCGCCGACGCGGGAATAGTCTGATCCGGACTCCTCGAGCACCGTCTGGGGGTAGTGCGGAATGACGAAGGTGGGGCCGAACATCTGCTGCAGCGCCTGGTCGCCCTCCAGCGTATAGCCGGTCGTGCGGCGGCCCTTGATGCGGTGGGGAATGTTGCCCAGCGCGATCGCGCCGTGACAGATGGCGCCGACCACCTTGTCCTTGGCCCAGAAGTGCTCGAGCGCCGCGCCCACTTCCTGGCTGGGATAGAGGTCGAAGGTAGCTCCGCGGCCGCCGGCGACGTGGACCGCGTCGTAGTCGTCGAGGTTCACCTCGGACAGCTTCATCGTGCTGTCCAGCTTGGCCACCAGGCTCTTGTCGGAGAGGAAGCCCTTGCTCACCAGATCTTCCGGCTCGGTGGTGTGCTCGAAGTAGGGGTCGCTGTAGGGGTCGTAGACGACCTTGCCACCATTGGGGCTGGCGAAGTCGATCCCGACGCCGCGCTCGATCAGGTGCCAGTAGGGGTGGGTGACTTCCGACAGCCAGAACGCCGTCTGATCGCCAGAAATGATGAAGAGAACTCTCATGGGCTTGCCTCGTGCGAGAACGACATAGGACTGGGCTCGCGTTCAGCAGCGCAGCCTGGTTGGACGGTAGTCAAACGCCGACAGCGAGTGAATCAGACGCAAATCGGCTGGTCTAATACCTTCGTTTGTCTTGGCCGAAGCGTGCCGCGGCCAGCGCCGATCTGGCCAGCTCCCCTGGGAAATCTATCCATTGGTATGGGATCGGCGTGCAGATCGTCTGATGGAGATGGGCGTCGCAAGGTGTCACCTTGGTTTGGCCAGAAGCGCTTTGCTTACGGTGATCATACGGACAGACCCGCCATGCAGATTTCGACCGACCAGGCCGACCGGATGGTCAAGGCGGCCCATGCCAAGGCCCAGGAGATCGGCGTCGCGGTCAGCGTCGCGATCCTCGACGTCGGGGCGAATCTGAAGGCCTTTTCGCGCATGGATGGGGCCTGGCTCGGGGCCACGGACGTGGCCATGAAAAAGGCCCGCACCTCCGTGCTGTTCGAAAACGAGACCCAGACCGTCGGGGAGGTCTCCAAGCCTGAAGCTCAGGCCCACGGGCTGGAGCTGACCAATGATCATCTCGTCACGTTCGCAGGCGGTATTCCGCTAAAAGATTCCGCGGGCGTGCTCCTCGGCGCGGTCGGCGTCTCAGGTGGCCAGGTCGCCCAGGACTACGAGGTCGCCCGCGCCGCCGCATCGGCCTGCCACGCCGGCCACACCTCAACTCGGAGCTGTTCATGACCAACGCGATCCTCATTACCGGCGCCGGTTCGGGCCTTGGCGAAGGGGCCGCCGTCGGGTTGGCCCAAAAAGGCCACACCGTCATCGCGGCCGCCCAGTCCTGGCCCCAGGTCACCGCCCTTCGCGCCAGGGCCGAAAGCCTCGGGCTCAAGACGTTGCGGGTGGAAAAGCTCGACCTGCTGGATCCCTACGACGTGGAGCACGCCGCCAGCTTTGAGTTCGACATCCTGGTGAACAATGCGGGCGTCGCCGAGGGGGGGCCGATCGCGGAGATTCCGGTGGATCTCGTGCGGACCAATTTCGAGGTCAACGTTTTCGCGCCGCTCGAATTCACCCAGGCGATCGTTCGCCGCTGGGTCGCCGAAGGCGTCAAGGGCAAGGTCGTCTTCGTGTCCTCGATCGGCGGCCTGGTCAGCCCCGCAGGCTTTTCCGCCTACGCCGCGACGAAGCACGCGGTGGAGGCCATCGCAGAGGCCATGCAGGACGAACTCCGTCCGTTCGGCATCCAGGTGCAGACCATCAACCCGGGAGCCTATCTGACGGGGTTCAACGAGGCGATGGCGGAGAACGCCTTCCGCTGGTTGGACGATGAGGTGAACTTCACCAAGCGCGACGCCGTGCAGGCGATGGTTCACGCTCTGATCGGCGGTCCGGACGGGCGGCTCGACCCTGCAGATATGATCGCTAGGATGATCGAGGTGATCCCAGGGCGGGACGGAAAGTTCCGCAACCTCCATCCCCAGTTCGTCGAGGACATGGTCAAGGCGCGTCAACAGGCCATGTTCGATCGCGCGATCTAGGTCGTCCCGGCACATTCGGAAGGAAAGCGCTATGACCAGCTCTCCAACAGCCGCCGCAGCGGGCCAGTTTCGCATCGGCGGCGACATCAACGTGAACCGCCTGGGCTTCGGGGCGATGCGCATCACCGGATCGGGTTTTTGGGGCGAGCCCAAGGACCGCGACGCGGCGCTGAAGACCCTGCGCCGGCTGCCTGAGCTCGACGTGAACCTGATCGACACGGCGGACAGCTACGGACCCTTCGTGAGCGAAGACCTGATCGCGGAGGCCCTCGCGCCCTATCCCGGTCTGCTGGTCGCCACCAAGGGCGGGCTGACGCGGCCTGGGCCTGGGTCGTGGGCGCCCGTGGGGCGGCCGGAGTACCTGCGCCAGTGCATCCTGATGAGCCTGCGCCGCCTCAAGCGCGAACAGATCGACCTTTGGCAGCTTCATCGCATCGATTCCAAGGTGCCGCGCGACGAGCAGTTCGGCTTCATCGCCGACATGATCAAGGAGGGGCTGATCCGTCACGCGGGGCTCAGTCAGGTGAGCGTCGAGGATATCGAGGCGGCGCGGAAGGTGTTTCCGGTTGCAACGGTCCAGAACCTCTACAACCTCGTCGATCGGAGCAGCGAGGACGTGGTCGAGTACTGCGACGCGCATGGGATTGGCTTCATTCCCTGGTTCCCGTTGGCCTCCGGGGACTTGGCCAAGCCGGGGACCCCCATGGACCACATTGTTCACCGGACGGGCGCCAGCCCCAGCCAGGTCGCCCTGGCGTGGATTCTCAAGCGCAGCCCCGTGATGCTGCCGATTCCGGGGACCGGCAGCGTGGATCACCTGGAGGAGAATGTTGCGGCAGCCGCGATCTCGCTGTCCGACGCTGATTTCGCCGCCCTGAACGCGCAGGCCATAGCCGCTTGATCTGTTGGGCTGGCGAGAGCGTCATCGGTCTGAATTGATGACGCTCGTATTTCCAAGCGAATGGAGCAGGTTAGCCGTCAAAACCTGTATCCGCTTTCGAGTGGCGTGCTCCAGCTGGGGCGAGGAGCGGTCTCAGTTGTGAAGAGCCGGCGGTGGCCGGCGGATGGTCGTCGCCGCTCCGGTGGAAGCGGCGACGATGAGGCCGAGCGCCAGCCATTGGCGTGCGGCCAGGCTCTCGTGCAGCATCACCAGGCCCACCAGTGCGGCCAGAACGGGATCGAGGCTGGTCAGGGTCCCGTAGACGCGGGCTGGCAATCGGGTGAGGGCGACCATTTCCAGGCTGTAGGGCAAGGCCATGATCGGCGCCGGCCTTCTGACCGAACACGATATAGGCCGCCCAGCAGGCCCGGCGCCAAGGGCCAGGGCCACGCCATGTGGATCCAGCCCATGCGCCGGAGCGCCAAGCGGCGACAGCAGGGCTATGCCCGCTGCGGCGAGGGCCGCCCAAACGACGTCCAGCGTGCGGCGCCAGCCAGCCAGGGCGACCGCCAAAGGGCCCACGAACTCCAGGGCCACGGCTGCGCCGAGGGGAATGAAGGCGAGGGCGTTATAGAACGCCAAATTCATCAGCCCGAGGGCGACGCCGTAACCCAACACGGCCAGGCCCGAGCGCCAGGATCGAATCGCCGCTCGCCAGGGGCGCAGGACCACTGCAAGCATCAAGGCCCCGAGCCCGACGCGCAGCGCCGTGGTTCCCTCGACCCCTGCATTGGCGAACAGGCCCTTGGCCACCACGGCGCCCAACTGGAAGAAGACCATGGCTAAGCCGAGGGCGGCGAAGGCTGGCGCAGGGCGGGCGCGGAGGCCTTGGCGGTCATGGTCGGCCCGACGTTCGCGGAGCCGCGGTTCGAGCCGGGGCCGGGGCTGCGGTTATCAGTCGAATCCCGTAGACGGGCCGCTGTGCGCCGTCAACTTGATCTGGGCGGCGGCGAGGTTCTTCGGATCGAAGGTGATCTCGGCTTACCGGCTCTGAAATCGCCCTCGAAACCAGCGCCATTGGCCAGGGCCTTGAGCGATAGCCACAAGACCGATCTGTCTACGGTCCAGGCCGGGGCTGCGGCTGCCGCTGAGGCGTCGCTCGCAAGGATGGCGGCGAACGCGAGCGGCAGGAGCCGGGCGCGTGAGAAGCCTATCCTCTACGCCTTGAGGAATTCAGTTTCGATGAGCACGGTCACCTCGTCGCTTTCGGCAGGCACGTAGGGATCGACCCCGAAGTCCGACCGCTTGAGGGTGGTGGTGGCGGAGAAGCCCATCCGTTCCGGCTTCTCCTCGCTCCAGAAACCGCGATAGGTGACATCCAGCACGATGGGTTTCTTGATTCCGTGCAGGTCGAGCACACCTTCCACGGTGCCGTGATTGCCGATGGCGCGGATGTCGGTGGAGGTGAAGGTGATCGTGGGGAACTTGGCTGAATTGAAGTATTTCTTGGCGATGAGTGCGTCGAATTTGGTGTCGCCGGTGTCGATCGAATTGGGATCGATGACGATCTCGATCTTGGACGCGGTGGGGTGGGCCGGGTCGTAGTCGTAGCGCCCCCGAACGCCACTGAAGCGGATGGTGTAGAACGATAAGCCCATATGCGAGAGCTTCATCGTCACCGACGTGTGGGCCGGCTCGAGCTTGTAAGCGCCGGCGGCCGCGTCCTTCGGGTCGTGCGCGATCACTGGCGCCGGATCGTAAGGATAGTTGGAGGCCAAGGCGGCAGGCGTCGCCACCAGGGAGGCGGCCAGGCCGAAGAGGGCGGCGCGAGATACTGACATGAGAAGCCCCAACGCAAGTCGAACGTCGGACCCGTAGATCTCGGCCGACGAACGGGAAAGACATACATAGGTTTGGGGCGCCGGCTCCGGCCGCGCGGCGACGGCGGAGACTCCTATAAATATTCGGTGTACGCTGAGGTCGAGGGTCGCCCCATCGGTCCATCGCGACCGTGTAGACGGATGACATAGCGGGAAGGCGGGCCATGCCGCTCCAGCAAACCGCAGGTGTCCGGTTCGCAGATAATTTTCGCGACGACGGAGCCGCTCCGGTTGTAATTTCGACGTTGTTTCGCGAAAGTTTTGCGGCCGCGCGTATCACTCATGCCGGGCCGGATCACGAAATGGCCGAGATCGAAGCTGAGGACACTTTCGTCCTCTCCTATCTGCTGACGCCTTTTCAGCACAGCCATCTTTGGCTCGACAATCGCCCCACACCTTGGGCCCCTGTCGCCGCAGGCCAGCTTCACGTCTATGATCTGGCCGAACGTATTCGTGCCGACATTCGCGAGCCGCTCGAATTTCTTTACATGTATTTACCGCGGTTGAGTCTCGATGACTTCGCCCATGAACACGACATTCCGCGCGTGGGCGTCAATCTCTTCAGGTCGGGTTCGGCGCTCGAGGATTCCATCTTCGCCGGCTTGGCGGACGTTATCCTCTCACTGATCTCGCTTGGCGCGGCGGCGGACCAGTTGCTCTTGGATCAGTTGGTTGTTCGCCTGCAGATGCAGTTTCTCCATCGGTTCGCCCAGGGTGGGCGATCGTCCACCTATCGTGGCGGCATGGCACCGTGGCAGGAGCGATGCGCCAAGAGCCTGCTCGACGCCAGCTTGACGGGCGCGATCACCGTCGGACGTCTCGCCAGTGAATGCGGCCTCTCACGTGGCCATTTTCTGCAAGCCTTCCGGCGCACGACCGGCCTCACCCCTCACCAGTGGCTGATGGCGCGACGCGTCGAGCGGGCGAAGGTTCTTTTGCTCAGGTCCCCCCTGCCACTGGCGGAGATCGCGCGGCGGTGCGGGTTCGCCCATCAATCCCATTTTACCCGCGTGTTTCACCGCCGCACCGGCGCGCCGCCGGGAGAATGGCGGCGGGCGAATGCGGCCTTGGCGCTCCTCGCCTCCCCCCAGCCGGCGGACTTGGCGTTTAGCTCAAAAGTCAGGAAATCGGCCGGAAGCCCCTTGTGTGCGAGCGCAGGCGCGCGACCTTGTTCAAGGTAGGCAGGGTTGTGCGCTACGGCGCAGCGGCCAAACTGCGCGGACGGCCCTGCGCGCCGGAGCGAAGAGGCGGTGAACAGAGCGGACATCTCGACGAACTCGCGCGACGCCGGCGGTGCGCTTCTCCACGCTGACGTTGGGGGCGACGCCGTGGCTGGCGGCGCCTCTGCTTCTTTCCAGGCGCTAGGCCAGCTGTCCGCGTCGATCGTGCACGAGATCAGCAGCCCCCTGACCGCCATTCTGGTCAGCGCCGAGGCGGCCCAGCGCTGGATGGAGGGGCCGCACCCTGACCTGGACCGGGCCCGGGCCTCCGTCGCCAGACTCGCGTGCGAGGCGCGCCGGGCGCGTTCCATCGCTCAGGCGCTCAAGGCGCTCATCCATCCGCGCGAAGCGCTTCGGGAGCCGTTCGGCGTCATGGAGGCGCTGGACGAGGCGCTGGGCTGGGCGTCCTCGGAGATGGCGGTCGGCGAGGTGACCCTTTCCAGGTCGATTTGTACGGGGGCCAGGGTCTGCGGCCATCGCCTCCAGATCCAGCAGGTGGTCCTCAACCTTCTTCGAAACGGCGCCGAGGCGATGACCCAGAACCCGCCTGATCGGCGAATCCTGAACGTGTCGAGTTGGGCGGTGGATTCAGAGGTGTTCGTTGCAGTCATGGACAACGGCGAGGGCGCATCGCCAGATGACTTCGAGCATCTGTTCGACGCCCTGTTCACCACCAAGGAAACGGGCATGGGGTTGGGGCTGGCTGTTTGCCGCCAGATTCTCGCGGTCCACGATGGGCGGATCTGGGCGACCCGCAATCTCGACGCGGGCCTGACCGTGACTTTCGTACTGCCGCTCCACACAGCGGAAGAAGCCTAAGCCTCCCGATGGTGATGCGCCTCATACCCATACCAAGGTTTGGGCTGGGCTTTCCATGCGTGCGATTGGCCGAACGAGCCGGTCCCGTAAGCTAGGGAAAAGGATTCCCTGGCGGGACGCCATTCCGGCGCGCGCGGGGCCTAGACCTGGCAAACGGAGACCTGGATCGTGGCGATGACCTTGGACGAGCGTCAACAACTTGCCCGCAAGTTTCTTTCTGTGCTTGGTCATCCCGACGCAGAGGTGGTCAAGGCTGTGGCCGTGGATGACGTCGTCTGGAGCTTTCCTGGCGAAAGCGCGATCTCCGGTGAAGCTCACGGCGTCGAGGGCGTGATGAAGCGCGCCCGCACCATCGCCAGCTATGGCGTGAAGGTCGAAATCGTCCGCCCGGTCTATGGTTTTCAGGGCGTGGCGATGATCCTTCACAATACGGGCGAAAAGGCGGACCGCATTCTGGACGAGCAGCTGGCCGCCGTTTTCACCTTCCGCGGCGACAAGATTGCGCGCCTGGACACCTTCCTCTCGGATGTTCCGATGATGGAGGCCTTTTTCGCCTGACCGGGATTCCCGCCTCATGAAGATCGCTCATTGGGTTCGCTACGTCGGTGAGGTGGAGACGGTCTTGCGCCTGAGACCCTCGCACCGAGCCTATATGGCCGAGATTCTCGCCCAGGGCCGGCTGTTCGCAGCCGGTCCCTTCGAGGACGGGACGGGCGCCCTGTTCATCTATGAGGTCGATGACCTGGCCGCGGCGGAGGCGATCGTGGCGGCCGATCCCTACAGCACGGGTGGTGCGGTGAAGGATCACGAGCTGAAGCCCTGGCGGGTCGTCAGTGTGGCGGTCGCCCTTGCGAGGCCCTCGCCATGAAAAAGGGCTATTGGATCGGCGCCTATCGGAAGATCCGGCATCCCGACAAGCTCGCTGCCTATGCGAAGCTCGCCGGGCCGGCCATCATCGCGGCGGGCGGCCGGTTTCTTTCGCGCAATGGCGCAATCGAGGTTCACGAGGCCGGCGTACGCGAGCGAACCGTCCTCGTCGAGTTCGCCTCCTTCGAGCAGGCGCGCTCAGCTTACCGCACGCCGCTCTACCAGGAGGCGCTGGCCGCTCTTGGGGATGGCGCGGAGCGTGACGTCCGGATCGTCGAGGGCGTCGATCCGGACGGTCGGAACTGATCAGGCGGCCGGGTCCAGGACAATCACGCCCTGCGCCTCGCGCGCCTCTAGGAGGCGATGAGCCTCGGCGGTCTGGCTCAGGGGCAGGACCTTCGCGACATTCGCCTTTATCGCCCCCGTGCGTACGCCGTCGGCCAGGAAGCTCAGCGCCTGGCGGATCAGGTCTGGTCGCTGGTAGAACACCGGGAGATAGAAGCCGATCAAGGCCTGGGACTTGGTCATCAGCCGACGCGGGGCGACGGGTGCGCCCGGCCCCTGGGTGGACCCGAAGATGACGCACCGGCCGAAAGTCGCCAGGGCGTCGAAGTTTTGTTCGAAAACTTCGCCGCCGATCGATTCTAGGACAACGTCGACGCCGCGCCCCTCGGTCAGGTCCAGTACCTGCTGGGTCCAATCGGACCGGTCATAGGCGATGGCGTGGTCAGCGCCCAGGTTGCGGACGAAGGCTCTCCGCTCCTCGGTGCTTGCCGAGCCGATCACCGAGCCCGCGCCCAGCGCCTTTGCGATCTGAACCGCCAGGCTCCCAACGCCGCCGGCGGCGCCGTGCACCAAGAGGCTTTCGCCGGGGCGCAGGGTGGTGGATGCCTGCAGGCATAGGTATGCAGTGGCCCCCTGGCAGGGAAGGCTGGCCATCGCTGCATCGTCGTCGCCGTCTTCCAGGACCACCAGCATGGAGGTCTTTGCGACGACCAACTGGGCGTAGGCGCCCTTTTTCATGAGCGCCATCACCTTGCGGCCCTTGAGCGAGGGGGCGGCGTTCGGGCCGATCTCGACCACGCGCCCCACCACCTGAAGGCCACCGATTTGGGGAAGGGTCACGCCCCCGACGCGCGTCTCGGCGCGATTGTAGACGCCGAGACGCTCGCGGATGTCTGGGAAGTTGACGCCGATCGCCGCCGCTTCAACGAGCACCTCGCCCTCGCCGGGTATTGGCCGCGGCAGGTCCACATACTTCAACACCTCCGGGCCGCCGAAGGCTTCGTATTGGATCGCGTGCATTGGGGTTGCTCCTCTGAGAACCAGCGGGAAGGGCGGCTTTCAGAACGACTTGACGCCGTCTCGCGGTAGCACCGTGTGGATAATCCAATCGCGGACGGCCGCGTCGTCTGCGATGTTCCCCTCGAACTCGTAGAGCGGCCGGACCGGTTCCGCGTCGCCGCGCTCGCGCTTGTCGCGAGTGAGGATGGGAACCGAGATGCGGCCGTTTCCACTCGGTAGCGGGTGCGCCAGCGGCGTGCCAGTCCGATTGTCGACAAAGGTCTCCAGCCCGATCTGGGTCACGCCGGGAAACAGGCGCATCTCGTCGGCGAAGGCGATGCAGGCGCTGCCGCAGCCGTAGTCGGTTAGCACATAGACCTTGGCGTTGGTCAGGCGCTGCGGCGTGGCCGTGGGCTTGGGCGGGGTTACATGGGGCGACTTGTAGATTGGCTCGTGATGGGCGATGGCCGTCGCCAGCGCCTCGCCGAATGGCGGGGCGGAGGGGCCGCTTTCCGTCTGCGGGTCAGGCGGGATGGCCGGCCCGGCGCCGGGCGCGTCGTCGCTCATCAGATAGGCCCGGGTCTCCGGGGTCGCGCGGTAGACGGGCTCGATCACCACCCGCGCCCGCGCATAGTAGTCGGCGTAGGCGTCGCCGTAGAGGCTCCTGAGGAAGGCCATGAACCAGTTGTAGGGGCCGCCGCCATTGCCGCGCACATCCAGGACGATGACATCCCTGGACCTCAGGCTGGGGGCCCTGGTGATCACGTCGCGAAACTGCTGGGTTTCCGCATCCGTCTCGGTTTGAAAGATGCCCAATCGGACCCAGGCGCTGTTGCGTCCGAACGGGGCGATGCTGGTCTCTCGGTGCTCATGCACGGCGAGGTCGCCGAGCGCGGAGAGTTCCTTGGCCAGGGGCAGGTCCTGCCAGGCCAGGGGGGTGTCCATGTTGCCGATCACGCAATGCTTGGGCAGGTCGAAGAACGGATTGGCCTTGTCCACCAGGAGCAGGTTGGCCACGCGCGCCTTGGTGGACTCCAGGCCTCGGTGACCGCCCTCGAACATCGCCAGCTCGTCCACCCATTGGTTCATCGGGCGGCCGTCGCAGGAGGTGACTTCGCTCCCGTTCGCCGGGGCGCCCGGCGCCGCCGCTGCGGCGGTGATATAGCGGCGACCCTGATAGGCGAGCAGAAAGCCGGGCCAGCGCAGGTTGCTCTGGACCAGATAGGGGCGGATGCCCACGTGTTCGTCGTCCATCGCGTGTACGAAGCGCTGCAGCACGGCGTTGTAGCCGCCGAAGCTGTCGACCTTTTCGGCGTCGGCCTCCGCAACCGCCTTGGCCGCGGCCAGACGCGCAAGCACCGGCCCGGGGGCAGGGTAGACGATCGAGATGTATTGGTCGCGGACGTAGGCCTCAGCGAACGCCAGGTCGCCTTTCGCCATCGCCTTCCAGGGATTATCGGCGGTGGCGGACGGCTCCGCGTGCGTCAGGCCCGCCGCGCCGGATAGAACGGCGAGGGCGGCGGCGGCTGTGGCGGCTCTCAAGGACGGCATGGGCGGGACGCTCCCGGGACGTAGAGGGTTGGACTGTTTCGACGGGCGAGCGGGTCGCCAGGGCGCGAGGCCTAGGGTCATCGTGCGACCTCGGACACGAACCGGCGCAGATCCCGCGCGAAGGCCGGCGCCGTGCCGCCCAGATAGATCATGTGCCCGGAGGCGTAGCGCTTGAGCTCGACGCGCTCGCGCGGAACGCCAGCCGTTCGAAGCGACAGTTCGGCGTCGGCGAATGGGGTGACCAGATCGTAGTAGCCAGACCCCACGAAGATACGGAGCTTTGGGTTGCGGCGGCAGGCCAGGGCAAGATCCACCGCAAAACTTTGGCCGTCGGCCACGCCGTTGCGCGTTCGTGTCCAGCGCGAATTCACGCCGGCCCACTGGATGGCGCCGTAGGGCTGCGGACGCTGGATCTGCAGGTCACGTGTCAGATAATCATGCCAGGCGCCCACGAAGATCGGGGTGTACTGGGCCATGGCCGGATCGTCGCCCACCGGATCCTCCGGCGCGGTTGTCGCGGCGAGGGTGTAGCGGCTGTCATAGAGCCCGGTCTCGAGGTGGGTCTCGCTCAGCAGCATCTTGGCGTAGGCGGGACCTCCCAGCCTGAAGTTCGACGCTAGCAAGGCCTCGGGCGCCAGACCCACGAAGCCGGAGAGTTGCTCGGCCAAACGACGACGGTCGGCTTCGGCGCCCCAGGCGCCGGCGAAGAGGCCCTCTACGAAGGTCGTGTTCGCGAAATGCTCTGCGTCTTCGACAAAGGCTTCGAGCGAGCGGCCCTTGCGGTCAATGCGCTGGTGATACCAAGCGGTGGCCGCCATATTTGGCAGCAGGACCGCTGCGTTGCGGTCGGCGTCCCCATGGTCGGGTGATTCCAGGGTCGTCCCGAGCAGGACCACCCCATCGATCGTGATCGCGTGCAGGGCGCCGCCATAGGTCGGGCCGCCCATCAGCATTCGCGTGAGCACAGCCGAGCGCTGGGTGCCGTAGCTTTCGCCCACCAAGATTTTCGGCGAGTCCCAGCGATCGTGCTCGGTGAGCCAGGCCTCGATGAACCGTGCAAAGGCGATCGCATCGGCGTCCACACCGAAGAAATCGTCCTGGCCGCCTTTTCCCGCCAGCCGGCTGAAGCCGGTCCCGACGGGATCGACGAAGACCAGATCGGCGATGTCCAGCAGACAATCCGGATTGGGGCGAAGGCGGTATGGCGGCGCCGGCGAAGGATTGACCTCGGCGTCGAGGACCAGGCTCTTGGGACCAAACACGCCAAGATGCAGCCAGACGGAACTCGAGCCGGGGCCGCCATTGTAGATGAACAGGACCGGGCGCTGCGAACCGCCTCCGGCTCGTCCCAGGTATGAAAAGGAGAACATCTCGCCCAGAAGCTCCCCTTGGGGGTCCAGGATCTGAGTCGGCCTCGCCACCACCTCGTAGAGGACGTTTGCGCCCGAAAGGACGATGGATTTGGAGGGGGCGGCAGACTGGGCTGCGTGGGCCGTTCCCGAGCCCACGCCGGACAGGCCGAGCGCGGCCAAGCCGACCAGCACGTCTCGCTTGGAGGCGCTATTCATGCCGGCCGCCCATCGCGCCAGTGAAGTTGCGTTCCCCTGCGAGCAGTGTGCGTGGGAATTGCCGCTCCGAAGGCTGAGATGATCGAGATGCAGGTTGCGAACAGACCTGATGATCGACTGGAATCTGTCTGACGTTCGCGCCTATGCGCCATGTCCGGGCCGCGCATTGGCGGTGGGGCGGGGGGCAAGCGAAATGCTTCCATTATTAGTCGTGGGCCCGAGATGACTCCGATCGCCGGAGCGGCTCAGCTAAATTACAAACGCCCTACAGGGGGAGCCATTGAACTGAGAGATAGATTGGGCTCACACCTTTAGGTGATTGACGGGCCAGACTGTCGCACTGCTTCCCGTGACCCGGGAGTTTCGGCTGGTCCAGAACGTCGGGCCCTGCGGCTACCAAGGCCTTCCTTCGCAACTGGGCGCTCGAGGGCCGTGGACCGGCGATGACCAGCCTCTACGAGCTTTCCATGCCCTTGTTCGAGACGCGGCAGGTCCAACAGGTTCTTCGTGAGGCGTCCGCAGCGGTCGAGGCCGTAAAGCCGCCGCCAGAGGCCACGTTCCACGGCGAATGATGGAAGTCGATCGCGACGCCCAGCCAGCACAGCGATGGTCCGGGCGTCTGCGAAATCGACCGGCGTTACCTTTGACCAACGTTTCGATGCCGGCGCATGATCAGCATCAAGGATGGCTCCGTCCCCGCGGCGCCTCCAAGGCGTTCTGAGCGCTCGACGGAAATGCTGATCGCCAGCTCCCCCCAAGCGCTCTGAACAGAGCGACCTCGTCATGGGCGACGGCGGCGTCGGAGCGTGCGACCGCTGCGTCGGCCTGGATTAGCGCGTCCTCTGTCGTGAGGAGGTCCAGCGTGCTTAGGGATCCGGCGAGGAAGGCTTCATCGGCCAGCCCGTAGGCTTCGTGGGCCTTAGCCTTTGACAGCCGCAAGGCGTCGCGCTGTCTAAGCTCGGCGGCGTAAAGGCTCAGCGCCTGCTCGGTTTCCTTCAAGGCCTTGAGCACGACGCCATCGAACTGCGCAAGCGCGGTCGCCGCATCGGCGCGGGCCTCCCGGACCTTCGCCCTAGGTCCGAGTTGATTGGGAAAGGCCCATTGGATCGCAGGCCCCACGCCCCAGGCCAGTCCCGGATTCGTACCGAGGGCGGAAATGTCGGTGGCGGCGCCGCCATAAAATCCGCTGAGGGTGATGCGAGGGTAGAGATCAGCGGTAGCCACGCCGATGCGAGCGGTCGCCGCAGCGAGGCGACGTTCCGCGGCCCGTACATCTGGTCGCCGCTTGAGAAGCCCTGCGCCATTTCCAACTGCGATCCGACCCGCCAGGTGTGGCTGAACGCGACATCCCATGACGTCTTTCGGGGCCAGCGCGGGCGTTCGACCGATCAGGGCGGTTAGTTCCAGGAGGGTGGCCACGCGCTGCCCCTCAAGGGCGGGGAGGGCGGCTTGCGCGCGCGCTTCGAGGGCCTGGGTCCGCACTACGTCGAAGCGCGAGTTGGCCCCGGCTTCGTTGCGGTCGGCGGTGATTTTTGCTTCGTGTGTGGCGACGTCGACGGAGTGCTGCGCCACATCGATCTGCTCGCCCAGGGTGCAGATTTCGACGTAGGTTCGCGCGACTTCTCCCACGACGGCGACCTGGACGGTGTCTCGCAGCGCGACTGCGGCAGCCTCGTCCGCCTTGGAGGCCTCAACCAGGCGGTGGATGCGGCCGAACAGGTCGAGTTCATAGGAGGCGCTGAAGATATCGTCGAACAGCCATGTCGTGGCGGGCCGGGCGCCGCCTAGTTCGAGAATTTCGTCGGTCGTCGCGTCGCGACCGTAAACTCCGCCCGCTTCGAACGTGGTTGACGGGGAGCGTTCCGAACGCGCGGCGTCGAAGATGGCGCGCGCGGCCTCCAGATTGGCCCCAGCGGCGCGTAAGTCGGTATTGGCGACGATCGCCGTCTGGATCAATCCGTCCAACTGCGGGTCATCGTAGAGCCGCCACCAGGAATCGACGGGTTCGTCGGATGTCTCGAGCGCGGGGTCGGCCGCGCCATAGGCGGCGACTGCGCCGGGGGGCGGCGATGGGGCACGATACGTCGGGCCGACGACGCAACCGCACAACCCGCTCGCCACGGCGACGGCCGCCAGGAGCCGGAGCGAACTCACGCCGGGTCTCGCGAACGGCCAAGCCACGTGAACGGGCGATGCGAGGCTGGGCCGTTAGGCGCTGGGGCCTGCAGTGCGGTGACAAGGAGAGCCAGCGCGGTGAGCGCCGCCACCACCACAAAGGCGTCGATCACGCCCTGGGTGGCCGACGCACTGCGGACCACGCCGGCGAGCGTGCCAAGCGCCCGGGTGGCGGACAGGCCCGTGTCCGGACCGCGGAGCGCGCCATAGGCAGCGAGGCGGTTGATTAGGTCTGGATCGCCCGGGTTGAGGTGGGAGCCGATCAGGTTGGAGGCGGTCTGGGAGCGAACCCGCGCGAAGGTGGTGATGAAGGCCGACCCGAGTTGGCCGCCCATTAACCGGGCCACTTGGATCGCGCCGCCGAAGGTGAGCGCCTCGTCCGGGCGCAGATGGAGCACAGCCAGGAACAGGACTCCCGACAAGGCGAAGCTCTGGCCGACGGCCTGCAAAAGCTGTGATGGCAGAAACTGGCGGGAGCTCCAGGCTGGGGTCAAGGTGTGGGAGACGAGTAAACATGCGATGGCGATAAAGAAGAAGCCGATGCAGGAGATAAGCCTCGCATCGAGACGGCGTAATAGAACGGCGGCCATGGGGCAGAGGATGAGTTGGGGAGCCGCGATCCATAACAATGCGTGGCCGATCTCAAGGGCGCGATAGCCTCGTACGATCTGCAAAAACTGGGGCACCAGGTAGCTGCTCGATAGAATGGTCAGCCGTAGGAAGGCGATCAGGAGCAGAAGGCCCGGTAGCGGCGCGGCGAGGGCGACCCGCAGGTGAACGCTTGGCGTCGTGGTCCGGCATTCGTGCAGCAGGAAGGCGACAAACAGCAGTCCGCCGGAAGCCAGAAGCCCAACCACAAGGCCAGAGTTCAGCCAATCGAGGCGATTGCCCTGATCGAGCGCGGCGTAGATCAGCGCCAGGCTAACTCCCCCGCTCGCGAAACCGAACAGATCTGGAGCCGGGCGGGCCGGATTTGGCTTATCCTTCGGTATTCCGAAATGCAGACATGCGGCCATGATGACGGCAAGCGGAACGTTCTGCCAAAAAATCCACTTCCAGGAGAGATGGTCAGCGTACCAACCCTCCAGCGACGCGGAGATATTCAACGAGAGTTCAAGGTTGAGCGCGTAGATGGCCACCCCATACGCCCAGTAACGCGGTGCTGTGTTTCGTAAGATGAAACTCAATGTCAACGGAACGAAGAAGCCGGTTGCGACGCCGTTTGTGAACTGCAGCACGAGGAAAACGCCGAGGGTCGGTGAGAGCGGGATCAGGGTCGACGTCGCTATGACGGTGCTCGCCGCGGCGAGCAGGATGCGACGCGGTCCGAAGGCGCTGCCGAGCCAGATGGCGACAGGGGCGATCATCATCTGCGCGGCGGTTTGGGCCGTGGTGATCCAGGCCCCCTCGTCGAAGCCCGCGTGCATGGCGCCGCGGATATCGGCGATCCCCAAGCTGGAGAGCCGGCCGTTCAGCGTCGAGATGAAGGTCCCCATGAGCACCGCCAGCAGGCCCGCCCATGGGATCGGGGTGGCCAATGCAGGCGTTTCCGCAGGCGGGGCCTCGGCGCTGGTCAAGGTCGCACCTTCGCCACAGAGTCCACATTAGCGACGACAGACAGGCCTGGCCGCAGGCGGTCGGTCAACGCGCCGGCATCGTCGATGGATATCTTCACCGCCACGCGCTGCACGACCTTCGTGAAGTTGCCGGTGGCGTTGTCGGGCGGCAGGAGCGAGAACTGGGCCCCGGAGCCTGGCGAGAAGGCGATCACGTGCCCGTGGAGCGGAACACCCGGGTAGGCGTCGACAGATACCCACGCCGCCTGTCCCGCCGCCATGTGGGTCAGCTGCGTCTCTTTGAAATTGGCGATCACCCAGACATGAGGGAGCGGTGTCAGGGTCGTGACCTGGCCGCCGACGGGGACGAATTGGCCGACACGCACTTGGCGCACGCCAAGGACGCCAGCCTGCGGCGCTGTGATGCGTGTGTAGCCGAGATTGATCCGCGCCAGGTGCAGCGCGGCGTTTTGTGTCGAGACGTTGGCTCTTGCCTGCGCTTCCTGGGCCGCGAGCACGGCGATTTGCCGTGTCGCGGCGTCGGCTTGGGCCCGATTTTGAGTCAATTGGGCGAGGAGTTGAGCTCGGGTGGTTTGCAGCTTCTCGGAAGCCTCCGCCGATGAGGAGCCCGTCGCGAGCAGGCGTTGCTGGCGCGCCAAGTCGCGGCCGTTCTGGTCAAGATCGGCTGTCGTGGCCGTCACCACCGCGTTGGCGGCCTGGATGTTGGCCTGCTGTAGTTTCAACTGTGCATTATAGCCGTCGGCCTGGGCCTGCGCCGCGGCCACGGCTGCCTGTGCCTGATCCACGTTGGCTCGGTAGTCGTCATCGACGATCTGAACGAGCGCCTGGCTGGGGTGAACCCTTTCGAAATCCTCGACAAACACGGCGCTAACATAGCCTGCGACCTTGGCCGCGATGGGCGTGGTGTCGGCCTGAAGATAGGCGTCGTCGGTGGTCTGCCAGCCGGCGCGGCCCTCCCAGCGAGACCAGTGGGTTGCGATAGCGAACAGTATCGCCACGGCGGCGGTCACGGCGGCGACCCGCCATCCGAGTTCGCCGAGGCGTTTTCGGACAGGGGGCATCGGTGCGGCGGATGTCACGATGCCGCTCCGGTGTCAGGAGCGGCCGGTGACGGGCGTAACGCCTGCGTCTGCGAGGTGGCGGGGGCTCTCATCGGCGCGGCGGCGATGTCGCGCGCGGTTCCCGGGCTATCTCCTTCCCGAGCACAATCCATGATGGTTGGAAAGGGTTTGGACACGCTGGTCAGGCCTGCATTGGCCATCGAAATCTCTAGCGGAACGTAAGCTTCCGCGACGCCGATGCGCATCCAGGTCTCCCGTAGGACCGCAGAAATGTGGCCGCCGCGGGATAGCCCGGGGCGACCAGCCGTGGTCCGGTTCGAAGGTGTCTGGCGGATCGGCTCCGTGCAATTGAACGGGAGTTTGAGCCAAATAACACCTGTAGACAGGTCGACAGCTGCGCTTAACGCCTCAGACGGTTAAAACCGATTGGAGGTATGACCGCCCGCCCAAGGATCTGCATCATACTTTAGCGTTAGATCGCCTCATGCCGACGAAGAATTGCTGTCAAGGCAAATAATCCTCATGGTTGTCAGCGTGGGCCGACTCCTTCGCCATAGGACAGGTGGCCGATGGAGAGTGCAATGGCCACCATAATGATCAGCAATGACGAATAGTTGCTTATTAAGGAACTCAATCATCGGCTCTTCAATACGTTCCAAATCATATCCAATGTATTGGCGAAGGCGGAGCGGCTGGGCTGCTTGAAATCGACGAGCGAACTGCTGACAGACCTCAATCACCGGGTGCAGGCGCTCTCCGCGTTGCACCGGTTGCTGGCTCTCCCGTTCGAAGAGGAGCCATTGGAGGATCGGTGCCGGCGCATCTGTGTCGAGCTGGTTCGGACCTACGGCCGGGATGACGTCTACCCGTGGGTGCGGATGGACGATGTCCGCTTGACCGGACGTCAATCCCTCCACATCGCGTTGCTTGTGGTGGAGCTTGTCACCAATGTACTGAAGCACAGCCTTGCAAACGAAGGCGGCACGGTTTGGGTCGACCTGCGTGGAGACGCGACCACACTGCAATTGAGCGTGTGCGACAGCCGCCAAACGCCGGTCGCCGCCAAGGGCGTGCCGCGGATCGCCTCGATGCTGGCGCACAGCTTGGCCGGGGAGGCCTTTGTGGTCGAGCGGGGTGGATACATGGCTTGCGCGCGTTTTCCCCTGAGCGATGAAAAAGGCCGCGAAGTCGCCCTTAAGGGGAGGGCGCCGTTTGTGGACGCGATGCTGGCGCAGCAGATCGGCGGAATCTGGGAAGTCGGGCGATGATACGCCACCGCTCGCGGCCGCTTAACACCTTGGTATGGAGCGGCACTAGACGAGCGTAGAGTTGAGTTGCCGAACTTGGCAGCGCAGGATTGCGATAGCGCTGTGAGGTCGACCCCCGGGTGCGGAGGCGACGGCGGTGCCGAGGCCTCGTCATGGCGGTTCATCCGCGCCTTCAGCACTCGTTTCTCTCCCGAGCTTCGGAGGCCGCGCGGCCTGACGCCCTGGTGAGCTCGACGCCCCGTCGGGTCGTGGGTACCGACTCGTGACAACCCCCATCATCTGGATTGTCGATGATGATGGCGCGTTGCGTGCGTCTCTATGCGATCTGATGCGATCGGCGGGTTACCGCAGCCGAGCCTTCGCCTCTGCCGGCGAACTGCTGGCCATGGCGAGTTCGACGCGTGTGGACTGTATCGTAACAGATATCAACATGCCTGGGATGACGGGCATCGACCTGCTGAAAATCGTGAAGAAGCGGCACGCGAACGTGGCGGTGATCGTGATGACGGCGGAGGTGGACGAGCGGAAGCGCGCCGAAGCGAAGGCTTGTGGAGCAGAAGCTTATATCGAGAAGCCGTTCGACGCGATCAACTTGCTCGTGTGGATTGCCGCAAGTCTCGGGGAAGCTACGCCTCGGCACTGAGCTCCTCGACGCGTCGTTCTCATACCTATGGATGACTTACGCCCTCAGGGGGGGCGTGCGAGCCAAGCGGTCTTCGCGTGCCCAGGCGGGATTTCCGTCGGGGCGAGGACGCGAAGGGTTTTGTTGTCAGGTCCGTTGATCGCCATAGCCGATAGAGACGAAGGCGTTCGGGCGGCCCTGGGGAGCCTCGTCGAGTCGCTTGGATACAACGCTGTCCTGTTCCCTTCCGTTGAGGCGTTGCTTGCCTGTCCGGATCTGGGTCCAGCGGTGGCTGCGATCATCGACGTAAGGGCCCCCGGGTTAAGGGGGGATGAGGTCAAACTCTGGATGACTGAGCGCAATCTCAGTCTCCCATTGATCATGATCACATCCGGGTTCGATCGCCAGGTTCGTCTTGAGGCGGTGAAGGCGGGCGCGGTTTGCCTGCTGCGCAAACCCTTCGAGCCCAAGGTGCTGGTCGCCCACCTCAGGGACGCGCTTCGAAGCTGATTCAAGACGCCTTGGGGGAAGCTAAACGTGCGATTCTATTCTTCTCGACGCCAATGGCGATCGGGCCTGCTATCCACGATCGGTTTCGCGGCCCTGGCTCCGCAGGCCTTCGCCCAGGCCGCGCCTCCGGTCGCGGCCGTCCAGGAGGTCGTGGTCACAGGCTCCCGCATCCCGGGGGGGGCAAGCGCCGACGCCGCGCCGACCACGGTGATCAGTCAAGACGACATCCTGCTGTCCAAGACCACTTCGCTCGAAGATATCTTGGCCCATAATCCGTCGGTCGATTTCAACGGCGGCGCCAGTGAAGCATCGAACAACGGTGGCGGCGGGACGTCCATCGTCGGGCTTCGCAATCTCGGGGCCCAGCGCACGCTCGTTCTGATCGACGGGATGCGGCTGATCTCGTCGAGCGGCGGGAACGTCGATCTGAATGTCATTCCGCCCTCGATGATGGATCATATCGAGGTGCTGAAGGACGGAGCCTCCTCGCTGTACGGGGCGGACGCCATCGCCGGCGTGATCAATATCATCACAAAGAAGGCGGTGGACGGCGCAACGCTCGAGACCCACTTTGGCGATAGCGAGCACGGCGACGGAACGAGCTATGGCGTCGATGGTGACATCGGCCTGTCGAACGATCGCGGGAGCCTGATGATCGGGTTCGATTACGATCACCGCGACCCGGTTCAACAGAGCAATCGGGACTGGGCGACAGCGCTACATGCGACAGACCCGAACTTCGCGGGAGGATCTGCATGGCGCTCCCAGCTTGACGTGCTGCAGAACCAGAATAATCCCAATCAGATCTGGGTCGGAGGCGTCCAGCGGAGCGCCACCGACCCCACGGCGGCCGCTCTCGCGCCGAACCTGGGGTTCGTGAGCGGCCTTGGCCGGGTCGAGCTCAACGCGGGCGGGCCGGGCTGGGGCTATTTGACCGATGGCCTGGACCGCAAGCAGATCAGTGTCGCGGGGCGCTACGACGTCGCGCCGAGCCTGACCCTGGTGTTGGACGGCTTTTTTACCGACGCCGACGCCCAGGAGTCATTGCGTCCAGACCCACTGCTCGGCACCTCGATCGCAACCCCGGTTTTTCCAGGTTTCATCATCCCGGCGGGGCTTGACGGCAACACGACCGGCCAGGCGATCACGGCGAACCTGACGCCGGCCCAATTCGGCCCTCGCCGTCTCGAGGAGGATTCCCAGACCTATCGCGTGCGAGCAGGTCTGGAGGGACGGGGCCCCGGGGACCTTCACTGGGACCTCGGCTATGTGGCGCAGGGCAGCACGACAGACAACTCCACCCGCAATCAGGCCAATCTGATGCATCTGGCGGAGCTGACAGGTCAAATTCCCTGTGTGGACGTGCCGGGCGGGTGCAAAAATGGCCTCCCGGCGCCCGCGGCTCAGGTGAATTTCTTCAATGGTCCAAATATCTTCACGCCGGCTCAAGTCTCTTACCTGACTTTCGACAACAAAAACACCGATCAGGCCATCCAGCGCTATGGCTATGGCGACGTCAGCGGGACGCTGTTTCAGCTTCCGGGCGGAGCCCTGAAGGGGGCGGGCGGTTTTGAGATCCGCGACGAGCATTTCGGCTTCACGCCCAGCCTGCTGGAATCCGAGGGCTGGGACGCGACTCCTTCGTCGCCGACTTCGGGCGGCTATTCGGTGCGCTCGGTTTTCGGTGAGCTACAGGCGCCGTTGCTGCGGGCCCTCCCGCTGGTGCAGCGGCTCGTGTTCAGCCCCAGCGTCCGTTACGACAACTATTCCACCTTCGGGGGGCGGACGACCTATAAATTGGCCCTCGACTATGTCGTGTCCAGAGACCTACGCTTTCGGGCAGCCTATGGCACGGACATCCGTGCGCCGCGCGTCGCTGAGCTCTTCAACGGAGCTAGCGTTGGCGATCTGACGGCCAGTGGGGATCCCTGTGAGACCAATCCCGGTGCAAGCGCCGCCGTCGCCCAGAACAAAAACTTCGGAAAGGGCGTGCTGACGGCCGGCTCGACCTGCTCGCGGGCCGTCGCCAGTGGCGCCGCCGTGACCAATTTCCACGATTTCCTGGACGATGTTCCGAACGGCCAGGTGGTGGGGTTGTTTGGTGGTAACGCCGATCTCAAGCCTGAGGCGGCCCGTTCGCAAACCTTTGGCGCCGAGGCCACGCCGCGGTGGGCGCCGGGCCTGTCCATCTCGGCCGACTACTATAGCATCGTCGTCTCAAACACGGTCCTGATCGGCGGCGTCGCTGGCAATGCGGGGGCGGATGAGGTTCTGAACGGTTGCTACGGACCCGAGCAGAGCGAAGCCTTTTGTTCGCTTATCAAGCGCAACTCGAGCGGCGCCATCGTCCAGATCATCAGCACCAACACGAATTTCGGCACCGCGAAGGCGCAGGGCGTCGACTACCGGACCCATTACGACACAGGCGAGGCCCACCTGACGTTGCCCGTTTCGGGTAAGGTCGCCTTGGATCTGCAGGTGACGCAGCAGATAAAGAATACGCAAAGCAATCCAAATGGGGCTGTATCGAACTTCAATGGATTTTTCGACGTCAACAACGAAACGAACCAGCCAAAGTGGCGCGGCGTCGTCAGCCTGGACTATGTCGTGGGGGCTTGGCAGGCGCACTACGACGCCCGCTATTATCGCCACACCTGGGATTTTAACGGTGGCGTGGCCAGCGGTGTGTTCGGTGATGCCATTCCCGACCTTTGGTATCATGACATCAGCGCCAGTTACGTGTTTCACGGCATTCCCGGAACACGCTCGTCACGAATTATCATAGGGATTGACAATCTGTTGGATCAAAATCCACCATTCATCGGCACTGACAGCACCTGCAAATGCAACACCATCGCCGGGCCATTTGATGTGGTGGGGCGCTACTTCTACACGCGGCTTTCGGCGGACTTTTAGGGCTTCGCCGAGTAGTTCGGGCGTTCTCGAGGCTTCAGTCTTCGGGGGCGCTCGAGGGCGGCGTCGTGCTCGAAGCGTCGGCCATAACTGTGTCGGGCGCCTAGATGGGGCGGTCCCACGCGTCGGCGGCTCGGCCGCCGCAAGCGATGCAAACCACCGGATCGACCTGCGCTACATCGCGAAGAAAGCGGCCGAGGATAGCGGCGACGCGAGCGGCTTGGCGGCTACGCCGCGCCTGGATGTCGTCGCCTGCCGGCTCCGAAAAATCGTCGTCCACCTCATCGAACGAACTCCCAGGTGTCGGTACTGCGAACAAGGCGGGTTGGAGGTAATCAAATGTATTGTCTTCAAGTGGTCCGGTGCGCGCATCCAGGAATAGGCGGAGTTCGACAAGTTGGGCGATGTCCACCAGGCGTACCAGCAAATCGTCCGATACGTTCAGGATCGAAGGGAGCCGGGATTCGCGGTCTTGTTGAGGCTGCATTGGACTCTGGCTCGATTGACGAACGTGCTCTTTCACTGGTCATAACGATTTCTGGAGCCGGGGGTCCTCCCCCGAAGTGATGTTTTGTCCTACCCAATCGGGTAGCTTGACCCGTTTCGGCGCTGGAACGATTAAGAGGGACCGGCACCGCGTGCGCCTCATGTCCATGCGCCGGCGCGGACAGCAAAGTGAACCTTTGACATGGTGACCACAGGGGCCGCCGAGCCTCCGATCAGAGTGCTGACAGCCGACGACCACCCAGTGCTGCGCGCTGGCATCAACTCGATCGTCAATCGCGAGCCGGACATGGAAGTCGTTGGCGAAGCGGAAACCGGCACGCAGGCGGTGGAGCTTTATAAACGCCTGCGACCGGACGTCATGTTGATGGATATCCGTATGCCGGAACTTAGCGGCATCGACGCTGTCGCCAAGATCAAGAGCGACTATCCCGATGCGAAGATCGTCGTCTTGACTACCTATGCCGGTGACGTTCATGCCCAACGCGCGCTGAAGGCGGGGGCGTCCGGGTACATCTTGAAGAGCGACTTATCCGACAGCCTGTTGAGCACAATTCGGGCGGTTCACGCCGGGCGGCGCAAGATATCGCCGCATGTGGCTGAGGAAATTGCCCTGCACGCCGGCACCGCCAGTCTTACCCGTCGCGAAATCGAAATTCTCCAATGTATTTCGACAGGCGCGTCAAACAAAGTGATCGGGTTGAAGCTCAATGTGACCGAGGACACAGTCAAGCTTCACTTGAAGAGCGCATTCGCCAAGCTCGGTGTCAAGGATCGGACAGAGGCCGTCACGCTGGCGGCCCGGCGGGGGTTTATCGACATCACTGATATCGAGTAGGGGAGGGAAGGGGCTCCTCGCCAAACTCGCGGGGCTTTCCGCCGCCGCTCAGCCAGGCGATAAGGCGTCTTGACGGGCGATGCGCCTGGAAGACGGTTCGGCCGGGCGCCACGACCGTTATAGTGGTTCCCTGGGCATTGCTTTCGATCGTCAGTGTCGCGCCGATGCGAGCGGCCCGTTCTTGCATTCCCATCAGCCCGAAATGGCCAGGCCGGCCCTCTTTGAGAGTGGTCTCTTCGATGCCTTGGCCGTTGTCGCGGACCGTCAGGGTCAAGTCTCCCCGATACACCAGGTCGACGTAGAGATCGGAAGCATCCGCGTGCGCGCCGGCGTTGCGGATGGCTTCGCAGGCGATCCGATAGACCTCGTCGCGCACGATCGGATGCATGTCGCGGGGCTCGCCCGTGAGGCTGAGGCGCCCGGCAAAGCCCACACGGGCCTGCTCTTCAAGCAGGGTGAGCTCAATGGCCTCGGCCAGGTCATTGGTCTCGAGGGGCGAGGCCCGCAGCGCCTCGATGGCGTCGCGTCCTTCCCGAGCTGCGCGGCCCAGCCATTCGGAAATGCGCTGGATCGCTTCGGTGGACCTCTCCGGATCGCCCGTCGCTCGGCTCGCGTCGTCGGCCACGAGCTTACTCGCCATGACGGTCTGCATCAGCGTGTCGTGCAGATCGCGCGCCACCCGCGTGCGTTCCTGGAGGCGCTCGTCATAGCGGATGCGGAGCGTCTCCGTCGACGCGCGAAGTCGCCAGCGAACGAACAGGACGATCGCGCCGATCGCGGCGGCGAGTGCGGCGAGTTCGAACAGTCTGGTCTGGTAGAACGCGGGGGGGATAATGATCGGAAGTCTCAGAGGCCGCGGGCTGCAGGCCCCGTCGGCGTTGCAGGCGCTCAACTCGAACCGATATGCGCCTGGCGGGAGGTCGTTGTAGAACGCTTGGCGACGCGTGCCGACCGCGGTCCAATCGCGGTCGTGACCGATCAGGCGGTATTTGAACTGCAGATGCTCCGTGCGGATGTAGCTCAACCCCGCATAGTCAATCTCGATGTCGCGGCTGAGCTTCGGGAGCGTCACGGTATCGCCGAGCGGGTAGGGTTTGTGATCGGCGAGCACGTGCTGGATCTGCAACGGAGGGGCGAGGTCGTTCCGAATGATGTGGCCCGGATCGATTGAGCGAAGGTCGTCATTGGCGACGAACCAAAGGCGACCGTCGGTCGCCAGCGCCGGCGCGGGTGTCGTTGCATTTTGGTCCGAAACATAGCCGGCCGACGCATCGAAGACAGTGAATCTGGGGCGATAGCTTGGGTCGGCTTGCCACCGCCGATACTCCGCAGGGGGGAGTTCGACCAGGCCGCAAAGGGTTTCTATCCAAAGCGCGGCCGAGCGATCCAGGATCACGCTGCGCGCTGTTGCGCAGGGCAGGCCCTGGGCGACGCCCAAACTGTGCGCCTGACCGTGATGCAGCCAGACGACGCCCTCGACGGTCGAAAGCCAAAGGTCGCCATCCGGCACGGGCTGCAGGCCCGTCACGATCGCGTGGCTGTCGATGGCTTCCACTCGCCAGAATTGTCCGTTTGCGAAGTGAAACAGGCCGCGCCGATAAATGCCCACCCACAGGCCGCCGCCGCCGTCGCTGGCGAGTTTCGTGATGGCGCGTCGCCCGCCCGCCTCTGGCGACAAGATCCGTTGGACGGCCTTGGTGCCGTGAACCCTCCAGAGAAGGCCTAGCAACGGTACCTTGGTGTAGTCGGTGGAGGAGACCCAGACATCGCCGTGGACGTCTTCGGTCATGGTCTCGGGAGGGGGGAGATCACGACCCTGCGGGTCGTGAACGGTCTGAATGGTTCCGCCCGACAAAACTCTGAGTGTCTTTTGGTCGCCGATCCACAATCGGCCCGCACTGTCGGAAAATTCTCTGGCGGTTCCTAAGCGCCAACTTAAATTCGGATAGGCGGGCACGGGCGCTCGGCCCGCCGTGATGCGGTCAAGCCTGTCGTTCTCCGCGACCCAGACCGAGTCATCTGGTGTCGCGGCGACAGCCCAGACGGTGTCGGTTCCCAGGCCTTCGCGGCGCGAGAATTTCCTCACCGCGAGATCCTGGAACTGATCGAGGCCCTCATTCGTCGCCACCCAGAAGGATCCCTCACGGTCCTCCATGGTCTGGTAAATCAGGTCGCCGGTCAGGCCGTCACCGCTCGCAAAATGTTCGAGGTGATGCCTGGAGAGGCGATAGATTCCGCTGTTGACCGTTCCGATCCACAGCGCGCCATGACTGTCTACAGACAGACGATAGACTTCCAAGGTCCGGCCATCGAGCTCGGGAGAGACATAGGTCTTCCATGTCCCGTCCTGGTAGATCAGAAGGCCTGCGCCGGGGCCGTGGATAAAGGGCGCCGCCCACAGGCGACCGTCCGGCGTCCTGGCGAGCGCGTTCACCATCGCGCCGCGCTTCGCAACCGATTGCGGAAAGGGTTCGTTCAGCGCACCGTTTCTTGCGCTCCAGCGGCAGGCGCCCTGTCCGCCGCCGACGATAAGCTGATCGCCATCTCCGAGCAGGATCGCGCCATTATCGTTGCAGAGAATTCCGTCCTTCCGCCCATAACAGGTCGGGGTGTCCTGTTTTATCAGGCAGAAGGCGCTGGCGTTCGTGTGATGGCCGATGTGGGTGAACCATATGTCCCCCTTGCGGTCCTCCACGAAGGGGCCGGGATATTCAAACGGACCCGGGATGGGGTGGAGGCGACCGCCAGAGATACGGCCCAATCCGTCGTGACCGCCAACATAAAGGTCGCCGGAGCGGGCGACATAGAGGCTTGAAACACCACGGGCGAAGGGATCGCCGCCGCCGGGGGGGCGCCACGGGCTGAAGGCCACGCCGTCGAACCGGTAGAGGCCAGTGCCGGTCCCGATCCATATGTAGCCGTCATGGGTCTGGGCGATGGCTGCGGGAGCACTCGTCAGGCCGGCGTCGCCAATTTTCCAGGTCTTGTGAGCGTATTGCGTCAGCGCCATGGTGGGGTCTAGGGCGAAGGCTCCGACGCCCCATCCCGCCAGCATGAGGAACGCCAGCGCCGCCAGCAGCGTCCTGCGCCAAGGTGGCGGCGATGAGGCTCTCAGCTCGACGTCCAATCTCGATCTCAGCCAAACCGCCCCGGCGGAGCTTGGTTTTTCAGGAGCGCGGCTGACAGGCGGGCTAAATGCAGTGGCGCCGCTGGCGCGCTACGTCTCGCCGTCGGCGCGCACTTTAGCGGCCCGAGCCATCCGTAAAGCCCCGTTCCTGAGCCAGCCGTGTACTGCTGTCGCTGGCGTTGGTCAGGACATACCTATGGATAGATTTACAACGGCCGCTATTTCGGCAAGGCCCGCCAAAGCCGCGTGCGGCCGCCCGCAGTCACGGTTGAGCCGTTGCGGCGACCTGTCGCCGCTGAGCCAAGACGTCTTCAAGACCACCTGGGAAGATCGCTTCGGCAGCGACCAGATTGTCCACGGCTTCGCGCAATGATTTGATTTTGCCGTCCGCAGCGACGAGGTGGCCGAATAACTCCTCGCGCAGCATCTTGCCGGAGATCGCCGATCTGGCCTCTATGACATAGGTTGCGAATGCTTGAGTCGAATCGGCGATGTGAATCTGGATGTCTTTAAATGTGAAATTCGGATAAAGTTCGTTGTGTAAAAAAATCATAAAATTATTAATTTCAGTCGGGCCGCAGTATTTTGGCTGTTGGCCGATAGAGCGCGTGAATGGAACTTCGACATACCCGTCGGCTGCGAAAAGGCTTGCTGCTTCCGTAGCGTTCCCGTTGAGATAGTTCAGAAACAATTCCGCGGCGTCTTTCACGGAAAATCCTTTTGCGGGTGCGGCGATTGAGGTTGTATCAGGCATCTGACCAACGGGCTGCCGGTTGAAGACCTTAGGCGACGCCTGGAACGGCGATGTGGTCCAGGCGTCTGGCAGATCCCGTCGGGGCGGCTCTCGGAGATGTCAGCCTTCGAGCGTCTCGAGCGCCGCGTTCGCGATGGCCGAGGCGGATATCGCCGCCGGAAAGCCGGCGTAGAACGCGAGGTGCGTGATGGCCGCGGCGAGTTCCGGGCGCGTGACGCCGTTTGATATCGCCCGTTGCAGATGCGCCGGCAGTTCGTCCTCGCATTTCATGGCGATCAGGGCTGCGACGGTGATCAGGCTGCGGTCCCGCTTGGAGAGTTCGGGGTCTTCCCACACGGTGTCGTAGAGGGGGATTCGACCAGTTCCGTGAGCTTGGGCGTGCAAGCCTTCGCGGCTTTACGGGGGCTGGTGAAGTCGGGAGGGGTCATGTGGATCGCCTTGAAGGGGAGGGAGTGTTGTTCCATGTGCGGGCGTGGACTGTGCGGGCCGCCGAGGGCGTGTCCCGCTCAGACTAGGCCTGCATCAATTGCCCATCACGCAGACGCCATAGCGAGAGCGGGTTGCCATCCTGCAGGGCGGGCGGGAGAAGCTCCTGGGGGAGGTTCTGGTAGCAGATCGGCCGAAGAAAGCGGTCGATCGCCGTCGCGCCGACCGAGGTGAAGCGGCTGTCCGACGCAGCCGGGTAGGGGCCGCCGTGAACTGTGGCGTGCGTGATGTCGACGATGTTCGAGAAGGCGTTGACCAGGATGCGGTTGGTTTTCAATTCAAGCGCCGTCAGTAGGTGGTGCGCGGCGTCCATGTCTTCGGGATCGATCTGAAGCGTCGCCGTCAACTGGCCGTTCATGCGCTTTGCGAAGTCGAGCATCTCCTCCTTATCCGCGCACCGGATGACCAGCGCGGCCGGCCCGAACATCTCGCTGGCGATGTTCATCGACGCCTGAACGTCCTTGGCGCTGCATTCGAATACGAAGGCCTGGCCGTCGAGCGCGTGGGTAGGGCTTGCGCCGTTCGCGGCGACCGACACCGCCTCGGTCGAGCGTTGCTCATCGACCCGTCGCATGTAGTTCTTGAAGATGTTCGGGCTGAGCATGGTGAGGGCCGGCTTGTCCGAGATCGCGCGCCGCAAGACCGAATAAAATTGGTCGAGGGACGGCCCCTCCACGGCCACGATGATGCCGGGCTTCAGGCACATCTGGCCGACCCCGATCGTCATCTGCTCGACAAAACCCGTGGCGATGGCTTCGGCTCGGGTGGCCAAGGCGTTCGGCAGGATGAAGATGGGATTGACGCTGGTCATCTCAGCGAAAACGGGGATCGGCTCGGGACGCTGCTGACCTCTTCGCACCAGCGCCATGCCGCCGCCTTCGGATCCGGTGAAGCCCACTGCCTTGATCGCTGGGTGATCGACCAGGGCTTCGCCAAGGGCGTTGCCGTCGCCGATGAGCAGGGAAAACACGCCCTCATGCAGGCCGCAGTCGATGGTCGCTTTCTGCAGCGCGCGGCCTACCAGCTCCGAGGTTCCCATGTGCGAGCCGTGGGCTTTCACCACCACCGGACAGCCGGCGGCGAGCGCCGAGGCGGTGTCGCCGCCCGCGACCGAGTAGAGCATGGGAAAATTGCTGGAGCCGAACACCGCAACCGGGCCGATCGGCATCTTCTGCATCCGAAGGTCGGGCTTGGGCCGAGGGAGTCGCGCCGGATCGCTCGAATCCAGGGTCGCGCATCGCCAGCGACCGTCCCGGACGAGGTCGGCGAACATGCGAAGTTGCGCAACGGCCCGCCCGACTTCGCCTTCCGCCCTTTCTCGCGGCAGGCCCGTTTCCGCCATCAGTCGCTCGAACAGCACGTCGCCCAGCGCGACGATGTTATCGGCCGCCCGATGCATGAAATTAGAACGGAGCTCAGGCGCCAGATTGCGATAGGAATCGAAGGCCTGTGCCGCGAGTTGGCACGCGCGGTCGACTTCCGCAGGTCCACCTCCAAAAAAGGGGGGATCGATCTCGATGTTCCTAGCGGGATCGAACGCGCGAACCTCGCCCGCTCCCCCACGCACGGAGGCGCTACCGATCAGCATTTCGCCTTTTACTTCCATGGTATTGGAATCCTCGGAAATGAGTTTCGAGCGCCCTGATGAAGGCGGCTCAAGTTTTGGTGAGCCGGCTGAAGCATCGTAGAAGACAGAATTCGTCTATCGCTCGCGCCGATAGTAGGCATTGGCCACTATTGTGTGGCCGTATGGAACGAGGGGCCGCGCGGGCCGTGGGCGGGCTGTCAGCCACGCATTCGGTAGTTGCGCTAGATACTTATGGGAGCTGAGTGACGCCTGGAGTTCGCTACTTTCTTCGTATCCGAAGCTAGCCCGCACGGTTTTGGTCGCCAATCACCCGTAAGAAGCTTCCTCCCATACGTTTGTATCGCCAAGGAAGCTGAACCTACTGATCGGTAGCCGGCGAGCTGGTGGGCAAGCCATTTCTCGTCAGGAGCGGGAATCCGCGAGGCGACGGAGGATAACCGCTGGGAGACTGTCCGGGGCTACTGCAGGGCGCGGTAAACCTTATTGAGGGCTATGTCAGGGGGGCGGCGGACAGAACTCGCCTCAACGGATCGCAAGACCGTCGGCCTACGCTCTATTTGGGAGCCGCCGATGGCCCCCCGGGAGCCGATCGGCCCGGGCGGTGAATATTGGGGCGGGCAATGGCGTACATCTCGTTGGCGATTGTCTTGGTCAGGCCCTGATCGTCGCCGTCGATTTCGTAAAGGTCGAAATGAGTTCGCCCTGGCAGATAACGGAAGCTGGACCGCGCTCCCAATTGATTGAGCACATGCTGAAGGCGATGCACGGAGCCATCCAGATAGAAGGTGTCGGCCGTGCCGACGATCAGGTGCAGTTTGCCGTTGAGGTCGGGCTTCAGCGTAGACCAATGACCTTCGATCCATGCCGCGATATCCCAGTGGTCGCGCCAGTAAGAGACGACCGCGGGATCGACCGCGCCAGTGGTCATGTCGAACATTGGTAAAGGCGAGCCCGTCGGTCCGCGAGGTGAGAATACCCAATCAAAGGAGGCGGTTTGGCCGCCTGTAAGCCCCAAGACCGCTTCCAGAGTGGCGAACTGCTCCAAGGTCATGATCGCTTTGTCCTGGTCGCGGGCCATGGGAACGGGCGATCCGTCCGCGTGATGATACACATTGGCGTTCCGCGCGTAGAGATCGACGCCCAGCCAATCATGAAAGTCGACCGGATCGGGCGCGGTCGACCAGACTCCTCCGAACATATGGGGATAATGTGTCTGCAGCCAAAGTCCGGCCCATCCTCCGGAGCTGTGGCCCGTGAGGAAGCGTCCCGAAGCTCTTGCGTCCATGCGGTAGGTTCGCTCAAGTTCGGGGATTAATTCCCGGGTCAACGCTTCACCCCAGGGGCCGTCGTTGACGCTGTCCGCGAACTCGTGCGTGCCTGTTGGCAGGTTCTGGTTCAGCAGAACCCAAATCATGGGGGCGATTGCGCCGTCATGCATCTGGCGCCAGCGATCTACCGCCGCTCGATATTGGATGAACGCGGGCGTGCCGAAGCCATGGGTCCAATAGACGGCGGGATAACGTTCATGGGTAGAGGCGTAACCAGGCGGCAGCAGCACCCAGCCCCGTATATGAATTGGCCGGCCCCAGAAACGGGAGAGAGAGAGGGGCTCTCGAAATCGATAGGCCGGATATCTCCGGCAGCTAGGGGATAATCCCTGGCCTCCGTAGCGGAATCGTAGGGGCCGATGGCCGTGGGATCGATTGCCCGCATAACCGAGCTGAGGGTCAGGGCGCCGCCCGCCGGCAGGTCCATCTCGACTACAGGGCTGACGAGATCGCCTCCCGAGCCCGAGCGCCCACCGAGATTGTAGGTGTGCTTGACGTCAAGAACCGCTTGAACGGCGTATCGCCCGGAGGGAAGTTTTGAAAAGGGCTTTGGAAAGGCCAGGGCGTCGGTATCTACGTCGATTGTTTCGCCCGGCGTGAGGTGGGTGATTTCTTGGGCGGCGACAAACCCTGGGTGGCTGCTGCCCAGATCGACATCGACGAATTTCATGGCCTGACCTTTCGGGCCAGCCTGCGCCTCGGCGAGAGGTTGGGCGAAGATGAGAAGCCGACCCGACACGGGCGTTTCCGATGCAACGCCAAGGGTCACATGCATGACTGATGGGGCGGCGAAAGCGGCATTGGCCAAAGTAATGACCATAACGGAAACTGCTAAAGCGTGGAGACGCATGAACTCGACCTTCAGGGTATTCAGGCCTCGTAAGCGTTCTGCAGCTTAGTAGGTATTTAAATCTTCGTAATATTGATTGTGCTGCCGAAGGTGGAGTGGCCGTCCGGACTTTCACGCGGGAGAAAGGTCGCCGTCGCGCCAAGAGGCGCGGCGGCGTTGACCCGGCTCAATTCGCTCCGCCCTGACCTCGGGCTGAACGCCTAGGATTTCTCAAATTCGACTTCGATCAGCACGGTCACTTCGTCTGCTTCGGCTGGGGCATAGAAGTCCACGCCGAAGTCGGAGCGCTTCAAAGTGGTCGTTCCTGAAAAACCCATACGCCCCGATCTCACGCCTTCGAAGCCATGATAGACTACGTTCAGAGTCACTGGCTTTCTTACGCCGTGAAGATCGAGCACGCCCTCGACGGTTCCGCGATTTTCAGTCGCTTTGATCTTGGTCGAGTCGAAAGTGATGGTCGGGAATTTACTGGATTCAAAAAAGTCCTTGGCGATTTTGGCGTTGAAACTCGCGTCCCCAGTGTCTATCGACGCCGGATCTATGGCGACGTTGACCTTAGATGCGGTTGGATTTGCTGGATCGTAAATGTAATGCCCTTGTATGTTATTGAATCGAAGAGTGTAGAACGACATCCCATCGTGTGAGAGCTTCATCGTCACCGAGGCGTGATGAGGATCAACCCTATATTCGCCGGCGACGGCTTGGCGCGGATCTTTGCGCAGCTCGGGCGCCGCCAAGTGGGGAGTGGCGAGAGCGACGGTCGAATTCGCCAAGCCAAGCACCACGACAAAAAATACGACGTGAGTCGTCTTCATCCCATGTTCCATTTGAATCAGTTGCAGCTGCCATTGTGCGGGCCCGACCCGATCCCGTAAACTTATACGGTCGTATGGCCGTCCGTTGCGTCCTGGTGTTCGGGAGACGATGCCGGCTGGCAGGCGCTGAAGGCTCCGCCGCGTGAAGTCCCGGCCGGTATGACGTCCATCCATCCCCGATGCGACCCCTCCGCGTCATGGCTTGGGACGACACATTCGCCCAGCCGTGACACTCGGGGCAAAGGAGGTGACTTCAGGCAAAGCGTTAGAAAAGTTTGGGATCGCTCCAGGGGGGCGAGAGGTGGCCGAAGGCCGCTTCGGGCGCTTCGCCGGTAGGGGGGTAAGATACCTTCGAGCGTGGCGCGTCTAATCTGGTCTGAGTTTTACATCTGTCCGCGCCGGATTTGACAATCCAAACGTCCATCGGCCACCCCACGTTATCGGGGCAGCGCGTGATCGCGCGCTTGATGCATTCGACAGCCAGCGTTTCGATGTAAGGCAGGCTGCCAGCGCATTCCTCCAGAACCACTTCGGCTATTGCTTGAAATTCGGACGGCAAGGTTCCATTCGCCGCAAAGGCGTGAGGTTCTTGGTCCATAGCTACATCCGCCACACTGCTGGCGGTAGGGCTAACGCGGGTCATCCTCGTGCGAGTTCGGACTGCTCCGTGTCGTAGGGACCGACAGGGGGCGGGCGAGGTCCCCGACGGTGAAGCCGGGTGTGCCTGTGTCCGAGCCGGAAGGTAGCGTGCGATCACGGCGAGGAAACGTCGCTCTGCCTGATGTCACTTCGATCTACCGGCAACCGCCAGAATCTACCGGTAGATCGCCTCTCAGAATCTACCAGCAGATCAGACTCTGATGATCGAGACGATTTTCAGTCGGCAGTCGGGAGCTGTCATCGGGACGGCGCAGTCATGTCATGCCATGCGAAGAAAACGTCATGACGTAATAGTTGTATTATTCAGGTCGCACCATTTGTGTCGGTGGCCATGGAGCTTGTTGCGGCCTGGCGCTTTGGGTCTCGATTGCCGCTTCTTTCCAAGAGATTTGGCCACATGAATCGATTCCAGTGAACGAGGAGTCGGTTAAAGTGACGGCCGACAGTGCGTCGGGGCTCAGCTCAGCCCGGCGCGCACCTTGCCACGCAACACGTCGATGGGGGCCAGGCCGCGGTCGGTCTTCATGTGCCAGAAGGTCCAGCCGTTGCAGGCGGCGGCGTCGTCGACCAGGGCGCCCAGCTTGTGGATCGAGCCCGACATCTCGCCCGACACCAGGCTGCCGTCGGCCCGCACCCGCGCTGAACGCTTGCCCTTGGGGCAGTACAGCTCGTCGCCCGGACGCAGCAGCCCGGCTTCCAGGATCATGCCGAAGGGGATGCGCGGCTCGGCCTTCTTGCTGCCGGTGACGCTCAGCTGCTCGGGCGCGGTGGGGATCACCTCGGCGATGCGGGCCTTGGCGACCTCGATATACGCGGCCTCGCGCTCGATGCCGATGAAGCGACGACCCAGCCGTTTGGCGGCCGCGCCGGTGGTGCCGGTGCCGAAGAAGGGATCGAGCACCAGGTCGCCCGGCTTGGTCGAGGCCAGCAGCACCCGGTGCAGCAGGGCCTCAGGCTTTTGCGTCGGATGGGCCTTGGCCCCGTCCGCGCCCTTCAGCCGCTCCTCGCCGGTGCAGATCGGCAGGGTCCAGTCCGAGCGCATCTGCACGTCGTCGTTGAATACCTTCAGCGCGTCGTAGTTGAAGGTGTAGCGGCGCTGGCCCTGGGACTTGGCGGCCCAGATCAGGGTCTCGTGCGCATTGGTCAGCCGCGTGCCCTTGAAGTTCGGCATCGGGTTGGTCTTGCGCCAGATGACGTCGTTGAGCAGCCAGTAGCCCAGGTCCTGCAGCGTCGCGCCGACGCGGAAGATGTTGTGGTAGCTGCCGATCACCCACAGGGCGCCTTCGTCCTTCAGCACCCGGCGGCACTCCTTCAGCCAGGTGCGGGTGAAGCGGTCGTAGGTCTCGAAGCTGTCGAAGCGGTCCCAGGCGTCGTCCACCGCATCGACCTTGGAGTTGTCGGGCCGGTGCAGGTCGCCGCCGAGCTGCAGGTTGTAGGGCGGGTCGGCGAACACCAGGTCCACCGACTTGTCCGGCAGGCCGGCCAGCACCTCCAGGCAATCGCCCTGCAGGATCGTCTCCGCCGCTTCGACCATCACGTCCTCCATACCGCTCGCGATGCGACCGCCACGCCGGATCGGCGGCTCGGGAGCAGGGGCCGGCGGCGCTATGCCGGACGGTCGACCTCGTCCCGAGCCTGACGAAGCGCTGGGCTGTCGCAATAGCTCGAAACGGAATCTGGGATCGCGTTGGTTAAAAGCGATTCACCAAGCATGGTTGAGCAAAGATTAATGCCCAATTCGCCGGGGGTGACGGCGTCGTCGCGACCGCCCCGGCGCGCGGGAAAGCGGCCTGGGGGTTCCGGATTTCTCGCCGGAGCGGTCGCGACGGATATTCAGGCCGCCGCCGGCGTCAGGCCGATTCCAGCTGCTTCTGCGCGTTCTTGACGTGGCTCACATAGGCCTCGTCGCTGGTGTAGGGGATTTCCTTCACGTCGATCAGCAGGCGCTTGTTGGAGCCGACGATCAGGATCTTGGGCAGGTGCAGGCCGTTGAAGCTGGCGTGCACGGTGTAGGGGCTCGTGCCCGGGCTCACCGGGCCGGTCCAGCCCATCACCTGGATCGCCAGGCCGCCGACGAAGTGCGGGTCGCGCACCAGCTGGATGCCGGCGGTGAAGTTGGGCGCGTGGCCCTTGACGGTGACGCTGAAGAAGCCGGGCGTGCCCAAGCCGGTCCACACGTAGGTCGCCTCAGCCGAATCGAAAGGCTCAGGTCCATAGAAACCCATGACGATCTCCTTCCTAGCGTTGCGTCGCCCTGCGGCCGAACGGCGGCGAGGGAAGCGCCGCAGAGGCCTGCGGAGCCCGCGCATAGATAGGCGGGTTTTCGTCGAGTATACCAGTTAAAATTGTATTGAATCGACCTTTAACCAAGGCGCGAGTGGTTAACGCCGATCAGCTGCCGACCACGTCGCGGCTGGCGTTGTTGAGGGCCTCGGCGTAACGGCGGGTGGCGTGGGCCTCTTTGAGCGTGCCCACCACCTGCTTGGTCTCCGGCCCGTCCACCACGGCCAGGGTCTCGGCCTCGGCCAGGCCGAAGCTGTCCATGGCCTGCTTGACGTTCATCTCCGGCAGCAGGGCGGTGTCGTGCAGTTTGGCCAGTTCGGTGATGGGCTGGCCCAGCTTGTCGTCCAGGTCCGCGGCGAAGGCGTCGGAGGTGGCGACCAGGCCGGCGTAGCGGTGCTCGCTGTCGAGCAGCACCACGAAGTTGCGCGAGCCGAGCGGATAGCGGCGGCGGAACTCGCCGATGCAGGCGTCGTCCGGGATCACCGCCACGTCCTTGCGCATCAGCCGGCCCACGGTCAGCGAGCGCACCCAGCCGACGTCGGCGGCGCTGCGGATGGTCTCGCCGCGCAGGTGCAGCCGCCAGGTGGAGAACGAGTAGCCGAAGGTCTCGCGCACCGACAGGCTGGTGGCCACGCAGGCGGCCAGCACGGCGCCTGTAAGGGCGAAGTCGCCGGTGGTCTCCAGCACCAGAAACGACATGGTCAGCGGCCCGCCCACCACGGCCACGGCCATGACCCCCATGCCGGCCAGGGTGCAGGCGTAGACGTCCAGGCCGAAGTGCGGCAGCAGGTGCTGCAGGCCGACGCCGTACAGCTTGCCCAAGAGCGAGCCGACGAACAGCGAGGCGAAGAACAGCCCGCCGCGAAAGCCCGAGCCCAGCGAGATCAGCGAGGCCGCCAGCTTGAGCAGGATGAAGGTGGCCAGGGTCGTCATGGGCAGGTCGAGCGGCCAGTCGAGCTTGAGCGCCCCATGGCCCGCGCCCAGCACCTGGGGCGTGATCAGGGCCAGGCCGCCCACCGCCAGGCCGCCCACCGCCGGGCGCAGCGGCGGGGGAATGCGGCTCCACTCGAACGCGCGCTCGAGCAGGGCCACCGCCCGCATGATCGCCACGCCCAAGCCGCTGGCGAGCAGGCCCAGGAGCACGATGGCCAGGTAGTGGATGTTGTGCAGCGGCGCGATCGGCGGGGCGTGCAGGGAGTAGGGCGCGCCCGACAGGGCCTGGGTGGTCAGGGTCGCCGCCAGGGCCGCGGCCATGACCGAGGCGACATTGGCCACCGAATAGACCCCGACGATCAGCTCGAAGGCGTAGAAGGCGCCGGTCAGGGGGGCGGCGAAGGCGGCGGCGATGGCCCCGGCCGCGCCGGCGCCCACCATGATGCGCAGGTCGCTGCGGCGCAGGTTGAGGATGATGCCGATGCGCGAGGCCAGGCCGGCGCCGATCTGGGTGTAGCCGGCCTCCAGCCCCACCGAGGCGCCGCAGCCGTTGGAGATCACCGTCTGCAGGCTGACCAGCACGCTGTCGCGGAACGACATGCGCCCGCCGCGCAGCGCATTGGCCTCCACCGGATCGACCGGGGTGCGCGAGCCACGCCAGCGCCGCCAGATCTCGGTGGCGCCCAGCAACAGGCCGCCGCCCAGTGGCGCCAGCAAGGCGACCGGGAAGTAGACCTTGGCCGAGGCGCTCAGGCGCTGGTCGAAGTCGATGTGGTAGAGCAGGACATGGCAGAACTGGGCCATGTAGCTCATCAGCGTCACGAACACGCCGGCCATCGACCCCACGAGGCCGGAGAACAGCACCAGCAGCACCTCGCTGGAGCGCACCAGGGTGCGAAGCTGGGCCAGGGCGCCGCGGGCGCGGATCGGCAGGTGCGTGCGCAGCGGCAACCCGCTGCTGGCCGGGATCGGCTGCTGAACGCCTCTAACCTCGACGCCTTCGACCTCGACGGTCATGGCGCGGGGTCCGTGCGGGCGGTCAGCAGTTCGCGGATCGGCGCCCAGCTGCGGCGATGGATGGGGCAGGGACCGAGCGTCGCCAGCGCCTGGCTGTGCACCGGCGAGTTGTAGCCCTTGTGGCTGGCGAAGCCGTAGCCGGGGTGCAGCGCGTCCATCTCGACCATGAGACTATCACGGGCGGTCTTGGCCAGGATCGAGGCGGCGGCGATGGACAGCGAAACCGCGTCGCCGCGCACCACCGGGCGTACCGGGCAGGGCAGCTTGAAGGCGTAGTTGCCGTCCACCAGGGCGAAGGCGGCCGAGATCTGCAGGCCCTCCACCGCCCGGCGCATGGCCACGCCGGTGGCGTGCAGGATGTTGAGGCTGTCGATCTCCTCCACCGTGGCGAAGCCGACGCACCAGGCGATGGCGCTGGCCTTGATCTCGATGGCCAGCCGGTCGCGGGCCTTGGCGGTGAGCTTCTTGGAGTCGTCGATGCCGGCGGGCGTGCGGGCGGGATCCAGGATCACCGCGGCGGCCGAGACCGGCCCGGCCCACGGCCCGCGCCCGGCCTCGTCGACCCCGCACACGGGGCCCGGATGCTGGGCTTCCAGCAGCAGGCTCGGCGCCTCGACCACCGTGACGGCGACTCTGCGGGCGGAGGTGGGGATTCGGGCGCTCACCCATCGGTGATACGCCGGAGCCGGCGCGGGAAAAAGTACCGGCTTGGGCTGCGCTGACGCAGCGTGAAGTCTCCTCTCCCCTTGCGGGAGAGGAAGGGGCCCATCGCCGGCGATGGGAAGGTGAGGGGGACGGCGGTGCGCTAGCCAGCCGCCGGCGTCCGTCGACCCCTCATCCTCCCCGCTTCGCGGGTCCCCTCCTTCTCCCGCAAGGGGAGAAGGAATTCAGGCCCTCAGCTCCAGGCGCCGTCCACCAGGCGGCGGATCGAGGTGTCGCCGTCGCGCAGGTAGTCGGGCAGCAGGGCCTGGGGGATGTCCTGGTAGGACACCGGCCGCAGGAAGCGGTCGATGGCGTAGGTGCCCACCGAGGTGGTGCGGCTGTCCGACGTGGCCGGGAACGGACCGCCGTGGACCATGGCGTGAGCCACCTCCACCCCGGTCGGCCAGCCGTTGGCCAGGATGCGGCCAGCCTTCAGCTCCAGCTCCGGCAGCAGGCGGCCGGCGAGCGCATGGTCGCCGGCGTCCAGGTGCAGGGTGGCGGTGAGCTGGCCTTCCAGCTTGGCGACCGCGGCCACCAGGCTGTCGGCGTCGGGGCAGCGCACCACGATCGAGGACGCCCCGAACACCTCGTGGGCCAGGTTCGGGTTGGCCGTGAAGGTGGCGAGGTCGGTCTCGAACAGCGCGCTCTTGCCCTGGTTGACGCCGGTGGCGTCGGCGCCGCGGGCCAGGGTGGTCACGCCCGGCTGTTCGGCGATCTTGGCCACGCCCTGCTCGAACGCCTTGGAGATGCCGGGGGTCAGCATCACCTGGGCCTGGCTGGCGGCCAGCGCCGTCTCGGCGGCGTTGACGAAGCGGGTCAGGTCCTCGCCTTCGAGGGCGAAGATCAGGCCGGGGTTGGTGCAGAATTGGCCCGAACCCAGGGTCAGCGAGCCGATATAGGCTTGGCCCAGGGCTTCGGCGCGCGCCTTCAGCGCCTCGGGCAGCAGGAACACCGGGTTGATCGAGCTCATCTCGGCATAGACCGGGATCGGCTCGGGACGGGCCGCGGCGATGGCGCTGAGCGCCAGGCCGCCGCCACGCGAGCCGGTGAAGCCGACCGCCTTGATGTGCGGGTTGGCCACCAGCGCATTGCTGAGCTCATGGGCCACGCCGCCGACCAGGCTGAACACGCCCTCGGGCAGGCCGCAGGCCTTGACCGCCGCCTGGATCGCGCGGCCGACCATCTCGCTCGTGCCGGGATGGGCGGGGTGGCCCTTGACCACCACCGGGCAGCCGGCGGCGAAGGCCGAGGCGGTGTCGCCGCCCGCCACCGAGAAGGCCAGCGGGAAGTTGCTGGCGCCGAACACGGCCACCGGGCCGAGCGGAATGCGGCGCAGGCGCAGGTCCGGACGGGGCAGGGGCTTGCGCTCGGGCTGGGCCGGGTCGATGCGCGCGCCGAGCCAGTCGCCGGCGCGCACCACCTGGGCGAACAGGCGCAGCTGGCCGACGGTGCGGCCGCGCTCGCCCTCCAGCCGGCCGCGCGGCAGGCCGGACTCGGCCATGGTGCGCACGATCAGGTCGTCGCCCAGCGCCAGGATGTTCTCGGCGATGGTTTCGAGGAACTTGGCGCGATCCTCGCGGCTGGTCTCGCGGTAGGCCGGGAAGGCGGCCCAGGCGAGCGCGCAGGCGCGATCGACCTCGGCGGCGCCGGCGGCGGAGAAGACCGGCTCCAGGGTCTGGCCGGTGGCCGGCTCGATCGCCTGATAGGTCTGGGCGCCGCGGACGAGGCTCGCGCCAATGATTGTTTCGCCAGTGATGGTCACGCTAACACTCCTCGGGGCTGTCACTTCTCCATAGCCGGATATGGCCCCGTTCCGCCATGGGCGATGAACGCATCTATGTGGTGTTCGAGCACCGGCAATGGAACCGAGCCGAGCTCCAGCACCGAGTCGTGGAAGGCGCGGACGTTGAACTTGGCCCCCAGCGCCGCCTCGGCCTTATGCCGCGAGCGCTCGATAGCCATCTCGCCCAGGTAATAGGACAGGGCCTGGCCCGGCCAGGCGATGTAGCGGTCGACCTCGGTCTCGATCTCGTGGTCCGACAGGGCGGTGTTCTCGCGCAGGTAGTCCTGGGCCTGCTTGCGGGTCCAGCCCTGGCTGTGGATGCCGGTGTCCACCACCAGCCGGGCCGCGCGCCAGGCCTGGTAGCTCAGCATGCCGAAGGTGTCGTAGGGCGTGTGGTAGATGCCCATCTCGCTGCCCAGCCGCTCGCAGTACAGCGCCCAGCCCTCGCCATAGGCCGAGATGTAGACGGTGCGGAACTTGGGCAGGTCCTTGTGCTCCAGCGCGATCGGCATCTGGAAGGCGTGGCCCGGCGCGGACTCGTGCAGGGTCAGGGCCGGCAGCGAATAGAGCGGCCGCGAGGGCAGGTCGTAGGTGTTGACCAGATAGACCCCCGGCCCGCCGCGGCCCGAGGTGTAGTAGGGCGCGATGTCGGCCGGCACCGGGATGATGCCGAACCGTGCGCGCGGCAGGTAGCCGAAGTACTTCGCCGCCACCCCGTCGAACTCCTTGGCGATCCAGGCGGCGTCTTTCAGCAGCTCGTCCGGGGTCTTGGCGTAGAACTGCGGGTCGGTGCGCAGGAAGTGCAGGAACTCGGGGAACGTGCCCTTGAACCCGCTGGCCTTCATGGTCTCCAGCATCTCGGCGTGGATCTTGGCCATCTCGTCCAGACCCAACTGGTGGATCCGTTCAGGCGTCATGTCGGTGGTGGTGAACTCCAGGATCTTGGCTTGGTAGTAGGCCTTGCCGTCGGGCAGCGAATAGGCGCCCAGCGCCGCCTGGGCGTGGGGGACATACTCGTCGTCGAAGAAGCTGAGCAGGGTCTTGTAGGCCGGGATCACCTGGCTGCGGATCGCCTCGACCGCCTGCGCTTTCAGTTGCGCCTGCTCGGCGGCGGGGATGTTGTCGGGGAACTTGGCGAAGGGGCGGAAGAAGATGGTGTCTTCCGGCGACTTGGCCTCGGCGATGGAGCGGATCGAGGAGTCGCGGCCCTGCAGCGTCACCTTGGGCGGGGTGAAGCCGCGCTTCAGCCCCGCACGCATGTTGTCTTCCTCGTCGTGGAAGTAGCGCGGGACCTCGCTCATCTGCGAGATGAAGTCACGGTACTGCTGGGCGGATTTGAACGGCCGCCGCGCCGGGCCGACGATGTTGGACCAGAAGGCGGTGTCGGCGGTCAGGGGCTTCTCGTAGTCCTTGTAGCGCTGGCCGTTGATGTTGACCTGGATCTGGGCCTTGTAGACCTCGTAATTGACCTGCTCGGGGGCCGACAGCTCGGCTTCGCGGATGGCGTCGAGCTGCTGCATCACCTTGGTCCAGTAGGCCAGGCGCGCCTCTTGGGTGGCGAGGTCGATCTTGGGCAGGTGGGCGGAGACCTCGCTCTCGTCCTCGTCGCTTTCGCCGCGCTGGGCCTGACGCCAGGCCCATTCGGTGGTGTAGATGCTCTTGAACTTGGCGTCGGCGGAGCCCGCTCGAACCGGGTCTTGGGCGTGGGCGGCGGTTGCGCCGGCCAGGATGGCCGCCAGGCAACCTACGCCTGCTAGAAACCTGGTCATGCAATCCGCCCCGGCGCTGCTGATTTTGTGTAGACGTTATACTATTCATGGCCCGGATGAATCGGCAATGGCCGGATCGGCCCCCGATGAGCTTGGGCGAGCGTGAGGAGCTTAGGATCGTGTCGGCTGATCAGCATTTCCGCGGTGTCGCCTTCTATGGCTGCGGGGCCATGGGCTCGGCCTTGGTGCGCGGCTTCGCCCGCGACCTGGGCGAGACCCGGCTGGTGGTGATCGCCCGCGACCGCGAGCGGATGCTGGCGCGGCTCGAAGGGACGCCCGCGGTGATCGTCACCGACCCGGCCGCGCCCGAGGTGGCCGCCTGCGACGCGGTGCTGATCGGGGTGAAGCCCCAGGTGCTGCGCGAGATCACCGCCGAGCTGGCCCCGCTGTGCGTCGGCCGCGCCGCGATCTCGGTGGCGGCGGGGGTGGACTGCGCCTTCCTGCGCCAGGCCCTGCCGGACGCCACCACCATCATCCGCGCCCTGCCGAACCTGGCGGTGGCCAAGGGCGCCGGCCTTACCGCCATGTGCGCGGTGGCCGACCCCGCCTCGGCGCAGAAGCGCGCCGACCGGGCCAAGGTCGACGCCTTGTTCGCCCCGGCCGGCGGCTCGGCCTGGTTCGACAGCGAGGCCGACCTGGACGTGGCCACCGCCATCTCGGGCAGCGCGCTGGCCTTCTACTTCGCCTTCACCGAGGCCCTGGCGGCGGCGGGCGTGGGCGCGGGGCTCGACGCCGGGCTGGCCGGCCGGTTCGCGGTCCAGACCCTGGTCGGCGCCGGGGCGATGGCGGAAGACCTGGACCAGGTCAGCGCGCTCAAGGCCGCGGTCACCAGCAAGGGCGGCACCACGGCGGCGGGCCGGGCGGTGCTGGAGGGCGAGCACGGCCTGTGGCCGATGCTGCAGGCGGCGGTGGACGCCGCCATCGCCCGCGCCAGACAGCTCTGAACGGGCGACTCTAAGCGCGCAGCTTTAAGGGGGACGTCATGGGGGACGGGGATCGGAACGAGGTCGCCAGTCAACGGCGCGGGGCGCTCGCCCTGTTGGCGGCTGCGGGGTTGGAGTTGGCCGGCGCCGGCAAGGCCGCGGCCGAGACCGCCTGTTCGCCGACCGGCCCGGCGGATCCGCCGGCCGAGGACCGCGCCATCCGCGCCGTGATCGCCCGCATGGAGGCGGCGTGGAACCGCGGCGACTTCCGCGGCTACATGGACGGGTTCCAGAACCCCGGGGTGGTCTTCGTCTCCAAGGGCAAGATGCAGGCCGACTGGCAGGGCACGCTCGACCACTACATCCGCGACTACGGCCAGCCCGGCGCGCGCGGCGAGCTGCACTTCTCCGACATCACCATCGAGTTCCTGGCCCCCGACGCCGCCCAGCTGATCAGCCACTACCGGCTGGACAAGGCGGTCGACCCGCAGGTGGGGATCAACACCCGGCTGATGCGTAAGCGCGACGGCCGCTGGGTGATCGCCCTGAACCACGTCTCGTCGATCGAGCCGCCGAAGGGGTAGGGGGCGGGGCCTGCGCGTTTTCTTGTCCGCTCATCCCGGCATTCGCCGGGATGAGCGGTGATTAAGAGCTCACGCCGCCGCGGTCCTCGCGATGCGCTCGCCGATGCGGTCCAGCATGGCGGCCAGCTCGGGCAGTTCGATCGGCTTGCGCAGCACCCCGTCCGCGCCGGCGGCGAGATAGCGGGCGACGTCCTCTTCGAACACGTTGGCGGTGAGCATGTAGATTGGCGTGCGCCGGTTTCCCGCGGCCTCGGCGTCGCGGATCGCCGTCAGGGCGCCGACCCCGTCCAGCACCGGCATCAGGGCGTCCATCAGGATCACGTCGTAGCTGTCTGCGCCGTGGGCCGCGACCGCCTCCTGGCCGTTCTCGACCAACTCCACCTCGGCGCCCAACTGCTCCAGCAGCAGCGACAGCAACATGCGGTTGGCGGGATGGTCCTCGGCGGCCAGCACGCGCGGGGGCCGCTGCGGGGTCAGCGCATCCGGCGCCGGATCGGCGAACGACGGGCGCTGGCCCAAGCTGCGCTCCGCGGGAACGTGTTCTAGCAAGACGGCGGCTTCCGCGTTGAACTCGAACCAGAAAACGGCGCCGCGCGGGGTTCGGTTCTCCACCCCGATGCGCCCGCCCAGGCTCTGGACGTTGGCGCGGCAGATGGCCAGGCCCAGCCCGGCGCCGCCGGCGACCCGTCCGGCCTCCAGTTGCTCGAACGGCTCGAACACCCGCTCGCGATATTCCGGCGCCACGCCCGGGCCTTCGTCGTGCACCTCGATGCGCAGCCGCACGCCCCTGACCTCGCCCCCCACCCCGCTTTGGGCCTCGCGGCGGGCGATGGCGCGGATGGCGATCACGCCTTCGGGCGTCAGCTTCAGCGCGTTGGACAGGAAGTTGATCACCACCTGCTCGACCTTGGCCCCGTCGGTCAGGACGCAGAAGTCCTCCGGGGCGCCGTCGCAGGCGATTTCCAGCCGCAGGCCCAGCTCGCGCACCCTGAGCCTCCACACCCGCGCCACCGCCTGCAGCGTCTCGCGCAGGTCGACCGGGGCGGCGGCGGCGGCGGTCTCGCCGGACTCGATCTTGGACAGGTCGAGCGCGCCGTTGAGCAAGCGCAGCAGCATGCCGCCGGCCTCCTCGATCTCGTGCACCAGCTCGCTCTGCTGGCCGGCGGCCATCTGGGGCTTGAGCACCGAGGCCATGCCCAGCACCACGTTTAGCGGCGTGCGCACCTCGTGGCTGATCATGGCCAGGAACTTGGACTTGGCGCGATTGGCCTCGTCGGAGCGGATGCGTTCCTGTTCGGCTTGGGCCAGGGCTTCGCGCAGGGCCTCGGCCGCGCCGGCGCGCTCGGCCCGGGCCTGGGCCGACCACAGGTCCGACTGCTGCTGGCGCCAGGCCGCGGCCACCACCGCGACATCGAACACGCCGGTGCAGGCGATCACCGCGACGCTGTTGTGCGACAGGCTGGCCATCATCGGCAGCAGCACGATGGAGGGCGGGGCGGTGGCCAGCAGGAAGCCGCGCCAGCTCATGTGCACCTGCAGCCCGCCCAGCACCATGTTGCCGACCACCAGCAGCAGGCACTCCAGCAGCAGGTCCGGGTGCAGCCGCCAGATGGCGAAGGTGAACACCGCCACGTGGCCGGTCAGGATGATGGTCAGGAGCTCGGTCCAGCCCTGGAACCCGCGCAGGGTCTTGGGCTCGCCGGGCCGCTTGGCGGCCTCCGCCACCACGCGGATGAACATCAGATAGGCGGCGAACTGGACCAGCACGAAGCCCGCGCCCCAGATCGGCGACAGCAAAAGCACGGTGGCGACGCCGATCGCGGCCACGGACAACAGGCGCACCGGGAACATCTCCCGGTAGCGCTCCAGATAGGCCGTGAGAAATTCCGCCGTCTGGTCCAAGCCGCCCTCTTTCTTCGGGGTCGGCTTAGGCCCGAGAACTTAGGATTTGGTCAATCGCAACCGTGGGTGGCCGGCGCTCTCAGTAAGCGAGCGCACAGCCGTCGGCGCGCATTTCCGAGGCGGCGCTGTAGACCCGATCCGCCCCGCTCATGCGGTGCTCGATGCACTCGTAGCGGCCGAAGCCGCCGTCGCTCTCGCCCATGGGCCAGCCCATGGCGATCAGCGCCTCCCGCGTGGCCTTGGGCACGCCGGCCTCCAGCCGCAGCACGCCGTTGGGACCGAGGTTCGGCGGGTCCTCGCCCATGGACTGGGACGAGCCCTCGTGGTGCCAGCGCGGGCTGTCGCCGGCGGCCTGGATGTCGAGGCCGTAGTCGACGCGATTGATGATGATCTGGGCCTGGCCTTGCGGCTGCATGTCGCCGCCCATGACCCCGAACGACATCCAGGGCCCGCCGTCCTTGGTGGCGAAGCCGGGGATGATGGTCTGGAACGGCCGCTTGCCCGGCGCATAGATGTTGGGATGGCCGTCCTGCAGCGAGAACAGCTCGCCGCGGTCCTGGAACATGAAGCCCAGCCCGTCCGCCACGAGGCCGGAACCCATGCCGCGGAAGTTGGACTGGATCATCGACACCATCATGCCGTCGGCGTCGGAGGTGGTGAAATAGGTGGTGTCGCCGTGGCTGGGCGCCTGGCCGGGATGCACCGGGGTGAGGATGCGGTCGAGCCGGATCTGCTTGGCCCGCTCGGCGGCGTATTCCTTGGACTTCAGCCACTCCACCGGAACCTTGGCGAAGTGCGGGTCGGCGTAGTAGCGGGCGCGGTCCTCGTAGGCGAGGCGCTTGGCCTCGACCTGTACGTGCAGCGACTGCGGCGACTGGAAGCCCATGCCGCGCAGGTCGAACTGCTCCAGGATGTTGAGCATCTGCAGGGTGGCCAGGCCCTGGGTGTTGGCGGCCATGCCGTAGACGTCCACCCCGCGATAGCCGGTCACCAGCGGGTCGAGCCATTCGGAATGATGGTCGCGCAGGTCCTCGGAGGACAGCCAGCCGCCGATGCGCTTGAAATAGGCGTCGATGGTGTGGGCGATGGGGCCGTCATAGAAGGCGTCGCGGCCGCCCTCGGCGATCAGGCGATAGGTGCGCGCCAGGTCGGGGTTGCGGAACACGTCGCCCTCGCCGGGCGCCTTGCCGCCGGGCATGTAGGTGTGCTGGGCGTTGGCGGTCTCCTCCACCCCGGAATCGGGGCGCAGGAAGCCGGCCATGTTGCGCTTGATGTAGTAGCCGATGATCTGCGGCACCGGCGCGCCGTGCTCGCACAGATGGATCGCCGGCTCGAACAGCTCGGCCCACTTCAACTTGCCGTAGCGCTGGTGCAGGGTCCACCAGGCGTCCAGTGCTCCGGGGGTGGAGACGGTGACCGCGCCCAGATGGGGCAGGACGCCGCCCTTCGCCTTGGCGCGGGCGATCTCCAGGGTCAGCTTGCGCGGGGAATCGCCCGAGCCCGCCAGGCTGACCACCTTGTTCAGCTTGGGGTCCCAGATCATGGCGTAGCAGTCGCCGCCGAGCCCTGAGCTGGTGGGCTCCAAAAAGCCCAGGCAGGCGTTGGCGGCCACCGCCGCATCCACCGCCGAGCCGCCTTTTTTGAGCATCTCGATCGCCGCCATGGTCGCTAGCGGCTGGGCCGTGCCGGCGGCGCCCGACAGGCCGAAGGCGGCCGAGCGCGAGGCGAAGCTGGCGCCGGAGGGACGGTCGCCGGCGTGCACGTCGGGGCGGGTGAAGCGCTCGGCGCCGGGCGGCTGGAACTTGGGCAGGCTGGCGTCGACGGGCGTAGTGGCGGCTGCGGGCTGGGCCTCGGCCCCAGCACCAACTTTGGCGGCGACTTGCGATGCGGCCGCGGCGACCGGCAGGGCGGCGAGGAAGGAACGACGACGCAAGACTGACCCCCATCTGCTCTCGAATGCAGCGATGCATACAACAGCGGATCGAGGTGGATGTAACGGGGGAGAAACAACCGGGTGAGCTGGGGCGTCAGTCTCTTTTCCGCTCATCCCGGCATTCGCCGGGATGAGCGGTAATGGGGGAGGAGAGCTACCCCTCCACGCTCCGGTTCTCGGCCTCGGCGCGGCGGATCAGCTCCAGCGCCTCCACGATCAGGGTGCGGGTGGCCTCGGCCGCGGCGGTGGCGTCGCCGGCCAGCACCGCGTCGGCGATGCGTTTGTGGTCCTGGGCGGTGGTGGTCATGCCCTTGTAGTCGTTGGTCAGCCGGATGCTGAACCGGAGCGCCGCGGCGATCATGTCGCGAAGTTGCAGGTAGAAGCGGTTGCCCGAGGCGTTGAGGATGGCGACGTGGAAGGCGATGTCGGCTTCCAGCGGATCGACCTCGCCGCGCTCGGCGGCGAACAGGTCGTCGGCCGCCTTTTCGATCTGCCGCCGCGCTTCGGGATCGGGGCAGCGCGCCGCCAGCGCCGCCGCCCCCGGCTCCACCGCCAGGCGGATCTCGGTGAATTCGATCAGCAGGCCGTAGGTGAAGGCCCGCTCCAGCAGCCACTGCAGCACTTCGGGGTCGAGCAGGTTCCAGTCCGGCTCGGGCCGGATGCGGGCGCCGAGCCGGGGCCGCACCACCAAGAGGCCCTTGGCGGTCAGCATCTTGATCGCTTCGCGCAGCGCCGTGCGGCTGGCGCCGTAGTGGCGGCACAGCTCCAGCTCGGTGGGGAAGGGGGCGTCCCGGTCGAGCCGGCCCGAGACGATGGCGGCGCCCAGGTCCTGGGCCACCGCCTGCGACAGGTTCATCGCCTTCTTCGGAGCCTTCGCCACCGCTTCGCCCCCCGCCGCGCTCAGGTCGCGGTCTGCGGCGCGCCGACCGGAGCGGTCGCCACGTGGGCGATCGGCCGAGCCCGCACGTACAGGGCGAAGTAGAGGATGAAGACGTAGCACAGCGCCGGGGCCACGAAGGCGTACTTCAGCCCGAAGTGGTCGGCCACCACGCCCATGATCTCCGGCAGCACCGCGCCGCCACAGATGGCCATGACCAGCAGGCCCGAGCCCTTCTCGGTCAGCGGGCCCAGGCCCTCGATGGCCAGGGTGAAGATGGTCGGGAACATGATCGAGTTGCACAGTCCGACCAGGATGATGGTCCACATGGCCACCTGGCCGGTGGTCAGCATGGTGGCGACCACCAGGACCATCGCGCCCGCGCCCACGCAGGCCAGCAGCGTGGCCGGGCGGATGAAGCGCATCAGATAGGCCCCGGCGAAACGGCCCAGCATCAGCCCCATCCAGAAGTAGGTCAGATAGCTGGCCGCATGGGCCGGGGTCATGTTCCCCACCGACGGCATGCGGATGTAGTTGATCAGATAGGTGCCGACCGCCACTTCGGCGCCGACGTAGAGGAAGATGCCGACCACGCCCAGCATCAGCCGGCGGTGCTTCCAGATGCTCGACCCGGCCGAACGGGTCTCGTCGGGATGGGGCTCCAGCTTGGGCAGGTGGGTAATGAAGATCACGGCCGCCAGCGCCAGCAGCACCAGGGCGATGGCCACATAGGGCAGCTTCACCGCCGCCGCGTCGGCCAGCTTTTGTTGATGGGTCAGGACCACATTGGTCAGGCTGGCCCCGCTGGTGGAGTGGGCCAGGATCAGCAGGCCGCCGAAGATCGGGGCCACGGTGTCGCCCAGCGAATTCAGCGCCTGCACCAGGTTCAACCGCGCCGAGGCGGTCTCGGGCGTGCCGATCACCGCCACATAGGGGTTGGCCGCCACCTGCAGCAGGGTCACGCCGGTGGCCAGCACGAACTGGGCGCCCAGGAACACCGGGAACGAGGGCAGGGCCGCGGCCGGCACGAACAGCAGCGCGCCCAGCGCCATCACCGACAGCCCGACCATGATCGAGGACTTGTAGCCGATGGTCTCGATCACCTTGGCCGCGGGCAGCGACATGATGAAATAGGCGCCGAAGAAGGTGAACTGCACCAGGGCGGACTGGGCGTAGTTGAGTTCGAACACCGCCTTCAGGTGCGGGGCCAGCACGTCGTTCAGCACGGTGCAGAAGCCCCACATGAAGAACACCGAGGCCAGCACCGACAGGGCCAGCTTATAGCCGCCCTTGGCCGGCCCGGCGGCGTTCACGCCGCCCGCACGCAATTCCACATCATCCTCCCGCGCCCACCGGGCGTTATCTTGTTGCTTGAACCTATCGCGTCTTGCCACCGCGCCTAGCGCGGCGAATGCGGCCTATCCCGCTGGGGTTAGGCCGCCGGATCGTAGAAGGCCTCGGTCTCGATGCGCCGGCCCAGCAGGAAGGCGTCGGCGGTCTGCTGCAGCGGGCGCACGTCCACGTCCGACCGGCCCGCATCCACGAGGTCGGCGAAGCGGTCGTACAGGGCGCCGTACTCGCGCTCGGGTTGCAGCGTCGCCGCGTGGCCGTCGATCTCCAGCGCCGAGCCGCCCAGCGACAGGCGCAGGCTGTGGCCGTCCTCGGCCTCGACGCGGATGTCCCAGGTCTGGGGACCGGTCTGGCGCCAGTCGAAGTCGGCGCTCATGCGGCCGCCGCCATCCAGCGCGAAGTCGATGCGCGCGGCGATGGGCGCGTCGCGGTTGGCCGGGAACTCCAGCTCGGCCTTGCGCACGAAGAACGGCGGCAGGATGGCTGTGGCGATGGACAGGGCGTTGACGCCGGGGTCGAACACGCCCAGCCCCCCGGCCTGCCAGATCCAGTCCTGGCCCGGATGCCAATGGCGCACATCCTCGCGCCAGATGATCTCCACCGACTTCAGCTTGCGGCCATTGATCCAGTCCGCCGCCGCCTTCACCCCCGGCGCTTCGCGCGAGTGCCAGGAGGTGAACAGGGTCCGGCCCGCGGTGTCGGCGGCCGCCTTCAGGTCCTCCACCTCGCTGACCGTGGCGCCCGGCGGCTTCTCCAGGAACACGTGCTTGCCGGCCTTGATCAGGGGTAGGGCCAGGGCGTGGCGCACCTGGGGCGGGGTGCAGACCGAGGCGGCGTCGAAGGCGACGCCGCTGGCGAACAGGGCGTCCAGGTCCTTGAAGGTCGGCGGACCGTCCAGCTTGGAATTGGGGCTGACGCCGGCCACCAGCTGGTAGCGTGGGTTCTTCTCTACATGGGGAACGTGCTGGTCGCGCACGATCTTGCCGACGCCGATGATGGCCAGCTTGATGGGGGAGGCGGACATGACGGACTCCAACTCTGAACTCTAGAGCGACCGCACCAAGGCCTGCAGGACCGGGGCGATGGCCAGGCTGTTGCGCAGCGGACGGCCGAACGCCTCGGCCTCGATCTCGAACACGTCGCCCGGCAGCGCGCGGACGTCGTCGGTGAACGACAGGGTGGCGGTGCCGAAGAAGTGCACGTGCACGTCGCCCGGCCGGCGGAACTGGGCGTACTTGAAGTGGTGGTGCTCCAGGTTGGCGATGGCGTGGCTCATGTTGGCCTCGCCCGACAGGAACGGCTTTTCCCAGATGGTCTCGCCGCGGCGCACGATGCGGCTCACGCCCTGGACGTCGGGCGGCAGCTCGCCCAGGCGCAGCTCGGGCCCGAACGCGGCGTTGCGCAGCTTGGAGTGGGCCAGGAACAGATAGTTCTGCCGTTCGGTGACGTGGTCGGAAAACTCGTTGCCGAGCGCGAAGCCCAGCCGGCACGGCGTCCCGTCGGGGCCGATGAGGTAGATGCCGGCGATCTCCGGCTCCTCACCGCCGTCGAGCGCGAAGTCGGGGCTGTGGAAGGCCGCCTCGGGCGCCACCACGCTGGAGCCGTCGCCCTTGTAGAACCACTCGGGCTGCACGCCGGTCTCGCCGGGCTCGGGCTTGCCGCCCTCCAGCCCCATGCGAAACATCTTCATGGAGTCGGTCAGGCCCTCAACCCCATCCCCGCTTTGGGCGGCCGCCTTGTGCATCTGGTCGCGTGCATCGGCCGAGCCCAGGTGGGTTAGGCCGGTGCCGGTCAGCAGCAGGTGGGCGGGATCGGGATGGTCGATGGGCGCCAGGACCCGGCCCTCGGCCAGGGCGGCGTCGAGGTCGACCAACTGGCTCAGGCCATGGGCCGAGACCACCTGCGCCAGGGTTTCACCTTCGGAGATCGCCTGCTGGGCCAGGGCGTAAACCGTCCCCACCCCCTTGATCAGTCGCACGCCCGCGGGATCGGAGACGGCCACCCCGCGTTCCCCGTTCTCCAACACGAGCTGAATCAGACGCACTTCGCACTCCCGGGTTGGCGGGGCCGCATTTCGCTCGACAGGCGTTGCGGACCTCCCTATCCAATCATCATACAAATGGCGCTGAAAGAGCGGGTCAAGTCAAAGCTTTATCCCCATTTCCAGCTCCGAAAGCTCCGGAGCAAGCGCGCCGGGGTCCCAATTCGAGGCCAGGCGCCAAGGCCCAGGTTCCAAGGATAGGTCGAGATGTCCAACGCCGATCACCCCTCCAACGCCGGTCAAGCCCCGCTTCGTTCCCGCGCCTGGTTCGACAATCCCGAAAACCCCGACATGACCGCGCTCTATCTGGAGCGCTATCTGAACTACGGCCTCACGCGTGAGGAGCTGCAGTCGGGCAAGCCGATCATAGGCATCGCCCAGACCGGTTCGGACCTGTCGCCCTGCAACCGCCACCACATCGTCCTGGCCGAGCGCGTGCGCGAGGGCATCCGCGAGGCGGGCGGGATCTGCATCGAGTTCCCGGTTCACCCGATCCAGGAGACCGGCAAGCGCCCGACCGCCTCGCTCGACCGCAACCTGGCCTATCTCGGCCTGGTCGAGGTGCTCTACGGCTATCCGCTCGACGGGGTGGTGCTGACCATCGGCTGCGACAAGACCACGCCCGCCTGTCTGATGGCGGCGGCCACGGTGAACCTGCCGGCCATCGCCCTGTCGGTGGGGCCGATGCTGAACGGCTGGCACAAGGGCGAGCGCACCGGCTCGGGCACCATCGTGTGGAAGGCGCGCCAGATGATGGCGGCGGGCGAGCTGGACTATCCGGGCTTCGTCGAGCTGGTGGCCTCCTCGGCGCCCTCGACCGGCTACTGCAACACCATGGGCACGGCCTCGACCATGAACTCGCTGGCCGAGGCGCTGGGGATGCAGTTGCCGGGTTCGGCCGCCATCCCGGCCCCGTACCGCGAGCGCCAGCAGATCGCCTATCTCACCGGCAAGCGGATCGTGGAAATGGTGCGCGAGGATCTGAAGCCCTCCGACATCCTGACCCGCGACGCCTTCCTCAACGCCATCGCCGTCAACTCCGCCATCGGCGGCTCGACCAATGCGCCCATCCATATCGGCGCCATCGCCAAGCACATCGGCGTGGAACTGGCGCTGCAGGACTGGCAGGACCACGGCTTCAAGATCCCGCTGCTGGTGAACCTGCAGCCCGCCGGCGAGTACCTGGGCGAGGACTACCACCACGCCGGCGGCGTGCCGGCTGTGGTCAACGAGCTGATGAAGCAGGGCCTGATCAAGGAAGGCGCGCTCACCGCCAACGGCAAGACCATCGGCGAGAACTGCGGCGGCAAGGAGATCCAGCTCACCGAGGTGATCCGGCCGTTCGACCAGCCGCTGAAGCCGGAGGCGGGCTTCCTGGTGCTGCGCGGCAACCTGTTCGACAACGCCATCATGAAGACCAGCGTGATCGGCCAGGAATTCCGCGACCGCTACCTGTCCAACCCCTCGGACCCCGAGGCCTTCGAGGGCCGCGCGGTGGTGTTCGACGGACCGGAGGACTACCACCGCCGCATCGACGATCCGGCGCTGGAGATCGACGAATACACCCTGCTGTTCATGCGCGGGGCCGGCCCGATCGGCTATCCTGGCGCGGCCGAGGTGGTGAACATGCGTCCGCCCGCCTACCTGATCAAACAGGGGGTCCACGCGCTGCCCTGCATCGGCGACGGACGCCAGTCGGGCACCTCGGCCTCGCCCTCGATCCTCAACGCCTCGCCGGAAGCAGCGGCGGGCGGCGGCCTGGCGATCCTCAAGACCGGCGACCGGGTGCGCATCGACCTCAACCGCTGCGAGGCCAACATCCTGATCTCGGACGAGGAGCTGGCGGAGCGCCGCCGCGCGCTGGCGGCCAAGGGCGGCTATCCCTATCCGGCCTCCCAGACCCCCTGGCAGGAAATCCAGCGGGGCATGGTGGCCCAGCTCGGCGACGGCATGGTGCTGGAGCCGGCGGTCAAGTACCAGCGCGTCGCCCAGACCTTCGGCATCCCTCGGGACAATCACTAATTGTCCTCTCCCCTTGCGGGAGAGGGAGGGCCCCGCGAAGCGGGAGGGGGAGGGGTCTTGCTGCGCGATCCGCCGCGACCGCCCGTCGACCCCTCATCCTTCCAGCTATGCTGGGCCCCTTCCTTCTCCCGCGCGGGAGAAGGAGCACGATCCTCACCCGCGCCGGAAGATGAACTCGTGGTCGCGCCAGGCGCCGACGGGGAACTCGTACTCACCGGCCTTGGCGAAGCCGTAGGCGTGGTAGAGCGTCTGGGCCTTCACATTGCCCGACCATACGCCGAGCCAGATCGGCGCGCCGGCGAAGCGGTCCTCCAGCCAAGCCAGCGAGGTGTCGAGCAGCCGCTTGCCCAGGCCCAGGCCCTGGGCCTCGCGGGCGACATAGATGCGGTACAGCTCGCCGTGGCTGTCGTGGGCGTCGGGATGGGGCAGGTGGCACGGGCCGGCGTTGGCGTAGCCGAGCGCGCGGCCGCCGACCTCGGCGATCCAGGTCATCTGCGCCGGATCGGCCAATCGCGCGACGGTGGCCTCCAGGCTGTAGGACCCCTCCACGAACGCCGCCATGTCCTCGGGCGGGTAGGGGATGGCGAAACCCTCTATGAAGGTTTCCTCGAAGGTCTGGTGCGACAGCGCCGACAGCGCGGTGGCGTCGTGCGGGGCGGCGGGGCGGATCAGGGCCTGAGACATGGTCGCGCTTTAACCGCTCCCGTCTCCGCGTGCTAGATTGCAAGAGCAATCCCAGCGTTGTGGCGAGAGGGCGTCTGTGAGCCTGCCGATCTTCACCCACCCGGACATGGCCGGGCACCACCCCGGGCCTGGCCACGCCGAGCGGCCAGAGCGGCTGAAGGCGGTGCTGGACGCCCTGGAGGACGCGACCCTGGGCCTGGAGACGATCTCCGCGCCGCTGGCCGAGCGCGCCGATCTCGAGCGCGTGCACCCCAAGAGCTACATCGAGCGCATCTGGGGCGAATCGCCGGCGGAGGGCGTGCGCGCGCTCGATCCCGACACCTTCATGTCGCCGGGCAGCCTGTCGGCGGCGCTGCGGGCGGCCGGCGCGGTGACGGCGGCGGTGCGGCATGTCGCCCGGGGCGAGGCCAATCGCGCCTTCTGCGCCGTCCGCCCGCCGGGCCACCACGCCGAGGCCGAGGTCCCCATGGGCTTCTGCCTGTTCTCCAGCGTGGCGGTCGGCGCGCGCGTGGCCCAGGCCGAGGGCTTCCGCCGGGTGGCGGTGGTGGATTTCGACGTGCACCACGGCAACGGCACCCAGTCGGTGTTCGAGACCGATCCCGAGCTGATGTTCGCCTCGATCCACCAGTCGCCGCTGTATCCGGGCACCGGCGATCCCTCCGAGACCGGGGTGGGCAACGTGGTCAACGCCACCACCCCGCCCGAGGCCCCGCGCGCGCTGTGGCGCAAGCTGTTCGCCGAGCGGCTGATGCCGGCGGTGGACGCCTTCGCGCCCGACCTGATTCTCGTCTCGGCGGGCTTCGACGCGCACCGGCGAGACCCATTGGCGCAGCAGACCCTGGAGGCCGAGGATTTCGCCTGGGCCACGCGCGCGATCGCCGAGGTGGCGCGGGCCCGCTGCGGCGGACGGGTTGTGTCGTCGCTGGAGGGCGGCTACGACCTTGAAGCGCTGGGCCGTTCGGCCGCGGCGCACGTTCGGGCCTTGGTGGAGGGGTAAGGGCCTTGGTCGCCTCAGCGCGAAGCAGCGCGATCGGGGCGGGGCCTTACACAACATGACCAGCCCGACCGATCCTCCGACGCAAGACCGCGCCGCGACCGGCCATCCCGAGGCGTCCCAGCCCGGAGTCCCCAAGCCCGGAGTCCCCAAACCTGGCGCGATCGTTCTCGCCCGTCACGGCGAGCCCGCCCTGTCGCGGCGGCTCAAGCTGGATGCGCGCGGCTACGACCGTTGGTGGGCCACCTATGAGGCCGGCGGCATCCTGGAGGGCCAGACCCCGCCGCAGGAGCTGATCGACCAGGCGCGCCAGGCCGGGGTGGTGTTCGCCTCGATCCGCCCGCGCGCCATCGAGACCGCCCGCGCGGTGGTGGGCGACAAGGCCGTGCGCCAGGACCCGATGTTCATCGAGGCGCCGCTGCCCGCGCCCTGCACGCCCCGATTCGTCAAGCTCAGCCCCAAGACCTGGGGCGTGGTGTCCCGCTTCCTGTGGTGGTTCGGCTATCACCGCGGCCAGGAGACGCGCCGCCAGGCCCAGGACCGCGCCCGCGCGGCGGCCGAGCGGCTGATCGGCGAGGCCTTGTCCGGCCAGGACGTGCTGGTGCTGGCCCACGGTTTCTTCAACGGCATGGTGGGCGTGGAGCTCAGCCGCCGGGGCTGGCGCTGCGTGCAGGATCGCGGCTTCAAGTACTGGGCCACCCGCCGTTTCGAACGCGAATGAGGCGCCTGACGTGCGGAGGCCGTGAGATGAGCTTGGCGCGACGCTTTGCGCTCGCTAGGTTCGCGGCATGAGTGGGACCGTCGACGACATTTCCGAGCTTTCCTTCGAGCAGGCCCTGGAGCAGCTCGAGCGCATTGTCGCCGAGCTGGAGTCCGGCCAGGCACCGCTGGAACGCTCCATCGAGATCTACGAGCGCGGCGCCGCCCTGAAGGCGCATTGCGAGGCCCGCCTGGCCAGCGCGCGCCTGCGTGTCGAGAAGATCGTGGTCGGGCCCCAGGGCGAGGCCGCACGCGCCGAACCTGCGGATTTCACCTGACGATGAGGACCGGGGCGCCATCCTTCCTGTCCATGCGCTCCGCAGTGGGATCGGGGAGGCCGGTTCCGTGGTGAGATCTCTCGACCAGAGCCATACGACCATTCGCCAGCGCATGGCCGAGGCGGCCGACCTGGTCACCGTGGCGCTCGACGCCCTGCTGCCCCGCTCCGATGGACCGGAGAGCCGGCTGGTCGAGGCGATGCGCTATGCGGTGCTGGGGCCGGGCCGGCGGGTGCGGCCCTATTTCGCGCTCGAGACCGCGCGGCTGTTCGACGTGGGCGAGCGCTCGGTGCTGCGTGCGGCCTGCGCGCTGGAATGCGTGCACGCCTACAGCCTGATCCATGACGACCTGCCGGCGCTGGACGATGATTCGGTCCGCGGCGGCCGCGCCACCGTCCACGCCGCCTATGACGAGGCCACCGCGGTCCTGGCCGGCGACGCCCTGCATTCCACCGCCTTCGAGATCCTGGCCCATCCCGACACCCACCCCGAGGCCTCGGTGCGGGCCCAGCTGGTGCACAAGCTGGCGGTGGCGGCCGGGGCCAGGGGGCTGGCCGGCGGCCAGATGCTCGACCTTCTGGGCCTGGGCGCGGACCTGCGCACCGTCGCGCGGATGCAGCGCATGAAGACCGGCGCCCTGATCGCCTTTGCGGTGGAGACGCCGCTGGTGCTGGCCCGCGCGCCCGAGGGCGATCGGCACGCGCTGCTGGGCTTCGCCCATGATTTCGGTCTGGCTTATCAGATCGTAGACGATATCCACGACCACGAGCGTGACAGTCGGCCGCGTAAAGGCGTGCGCGGCGACCGAAAAGGGACCGAGAAAGCCAACTTCGTCACTCTTCTGGGCCGTGAAGCGGCCGATGAGAGGGTGGACATGCTGTCGCAACAATGTCGCGCTCACCTGGACGTTTTCGGTCCCAAGGCGGCTTATCTTCGAGCCAGCGTCGATTTCGTGCTAGACCGCGCCACTTGAGTCCGCAATTAAGCGCGGTCTTTTCCCGGCGCAGAGAACCTATGCCCCCGCATACCCCCCTCCTCGACACCGTCAATTTCCCCGCAGACACGCGCAAGATGTCCGTGCCCGAGCTGCGTCAGCTCGCCGACGAAGTGCGCGCCGAGGTGATCGACGCGGTGTCCACCACCGGCGGCCACCTGGGCTCCGGCCTGGGCGTGGTCGAACTGACCGTCGCCCTGCACCACGTGTTCGACACCCCCAAGGACATCTTGGTCTGGGACGTCGGCCACCAGGTCTATCCGCACAAGATCCTCACGGGTCGTCGCGACCGCATCCGCACCCTGCGTCAGGGCGGCGGCCTGTCGGGCTTCACCAAGCGGGCCGAGAGCGAATACGACCCGTTCGGCGCGGCCCACGCCGCGACCTCGATCTCAGCCGCGCTGGGCTTCTGCGCCGCCCGCGACGCCAAGGGCGAGGACAACAAGGTCATCGCCGTGATCGGCGACGGCTCGATGAGCGCCGGCATGGCCTATGAGGCCATGAACAACGCCGCCGAGACGACCAAGCAGCTGATCGTCATCCTGAACGACAACGACATGTCGATCGCGCCTCCGGTGGGCGGGATGAGCGCCTATCTGGCCGGCCTGGCGTCGGGGGGCGCCTACCGCACCATCCGTCGCTTCGGCAAGAACGTGGCCGAGCACCTGCCCCGCCCGTTCAAGGAAGCCGCCCGCAAGGCCGAGGAGTACGGCCGCGGCATGGTCACCGGCGGCACCTTCTTCGAAGAGCTGGGCTTCTACTACGTCGGCCCGATCGACGGTCACAACCTCGACCAGCTCGTGCCGATCCTGAAGAATGTGCGCGACATCAAGGACCAGCCGATCGTGGTCCACGTCGTCACCCAGAAGGGCAAGGGCTACGCCCCGGCCGAGAACTCGGCCGACAAGTACCACGGCGTGGTCAAGTTCGACGTCGTGACCGGCCAGCAGGGCAAGGCCAAGGCCAACGCCCCGAGCTACACCAAGGTGTTCGGCTCCGAACTGGTGAAGCAGGCCCAGAAGGACAACCGCATCGTGGCGATCACCGCCGCCATGCCGTCGGGCACGGGCCTCGACACCTTCGCCAAGACCTTCCCGGCCCGCACCTTCGACGTCGGCATCGCCGAGCAGCACGCGGTCACCTTCGCGGCCGGCCTGGCGGCGGACGGCATGAAGCCGTTCTGCGCCATCTATTCCACCTTCCTGCAGCGCGGCTACGACCAGGTCGTGCACGACGTGGCGATCCAGAAGCTACCCGTGCGCTTCGCCATGGACCGCGCCGGCCTGGTGGGCGCCGACGGCCCCACCCACGCCGGCTCGTTCGACGTCGGCTTCATGGGCGCCTTGCCGCACATGGTGCTGATGGCCGCCGCCGACGAGGCGGACCTGGCGCGCATGGTGGCCACCGCGGTGGCCATCGACGACCGCCCTTCGGCCTTCCGCTATCCGCGCGGCGACGGCGTGGGCGTGGAGATCCCGGAGATCGCCGAGCCGCTGGAAATCGGCAAGGGCCGCATCCTGCGCGAAGGCAACTCGATCGCCATCCTGTCGTTCGGCACCCGTCTGCAGGAGAGCCTGCTGGCCGCCGAGCAACTGGCCGCCCGCGGCCTGTCGGCCACGGTGGCGGACGCCCGCTTCGCCAAGCCGCTCGACGAGGAGATGATCCTGCGTCTGGCGCGCGAGCACGAGGCCCTGGTCACCATCGAGGAAGGCTCGATCGGCGGCTTCGGCGCCTTCGTGCTGCAGTTCCTGGCCAGCAAGGGCGCCCTGGATCGCGGCCTGAAGATCCGCACCATGGTCCTGCCTGACCGCTTCCAAGACCAGGACAAGCCCGAGCTGATGTACGCCGAGGCCGGCCTGGACGCCGAAGGCATCGTCAAGACGGCCCTCGAGGCCCTGGGCGGCGCCGGCCATTCCAAGACGGGCGGCCTGCGCGCCTAAGCCGGCCACATCTGGATACGGAAAAGGGCGGGTCGAAAGACCCGCCCTTTTTTATTGTTCGCTGGTGAGTGCTGCGTGCTTCGAGACGCGGCGTGCGCCGCTCCTCAGCATGACGAGCGTTGTGGGCGCACTCCCATTCGTCATCCTGAGGAGCCCCGCTGGGGCGTCTCGAAGGACGCACCACAGCGGAGTCCGGATCAGAACGGCGAGTACTGGGCCACCAGCGCCTGGCCGGCCGGGGTCTTCTGCACCTGGGTGATCTGGCCCTTGCCGCCGTAGGACACGCGCGCCTCGGCGATCTGGGTGTGGTTGATGGTGTTGGCCGAGGTGATGTCCTCCGGCCGCACGATACCGGCCACGGTCAGCTCGCGCACCTCGTTGTTCACCCGCACTTCCTGGCGGCCCTGGATGGTCAGGTTGCCGTTGGGCAGCACCCCGGTCACCACCGCGGCGATGGTCATGGTCACCGCCTCGGAGCGGTTCACCGAACCCTTGCCGTCGGAGGCCAGGGTGGAGCCGGTGTTGACCAGGTTGGAGGTCGACAGGCCGGGCAGGGCGTGGGCCAGCAGGGTCTCCAGCCCGAACAGGTTGGAGAAACCCACCTGCGCGCTGGAGGTGCGGTTGGCCACCGTCTCGTTGGCCAGCTGGGCGCTGTCGGAAATGGTGACGTTGATGGTCAGGATATCGCCGACCTTGGACGCCCGCTGGTCGTGGAAGAAGGTCCGCGCGCCGTTGCGCCACAGCGAGTTGGCCGAGGCGGGGCGGGGGCTGTCGTCGTGCGTGCCCAGCGCCTCCTGGGCCTTGGGCACCAGGGCGGCCGGATAGGTGATCGGATCCATCGCGGGCGTGCCGGTGGCGGTCTTGAGCTGGGCGCAGGCGCCCAGCGGTGCGAGAGCGGCGACGGCGATCAGGATGCGGCGGCGGGACATGGAAAAACCTCGGGACGACGAGTGGGCTGGCGTCAGGGCAGCGAAGCGGTGCGGACGTTGGGGTTCGGATTGGGCCGGGCCGGTCCGGCGGCCGGACCGATGGAGGCGTGGCCGGGCGCGCTGGCGACGGCCTGGATGATCTTCTTGGAGCTGGTGTTCATCACCTCGACCGCATCGCCGACCGAGGCGTCGCCCATGGCCCTGCCGATCAGGCTCAGCGTCACGCCCTCGCCGGTGAAGTCGACCGAGACCATCTCGTCGCGGCGGATCACCTTGGGGCTGACCAGGTCGCGTTCGGCGACGGCGGCGCCGGCGCGCACCGGGCTGCGGGCGGCCTTGCCGATCACCTGGTCGGGGTCGTGCGGCGCGCCGGGGCCGGCCACGGCCTCGTCGCTCCACTGTAGGTCCGTGGCGGCGATGACGTCGCCGGCCATCAGACTTCGGGCGTAGACCAGCACCTGGGTCAGGACCTGAGCCTGAGCGAGGGCGCGGACATGGCGGCTGCGGCCCGCAGCCTCGCTGCGCGGCGCCTCGGTGATGGTGACGATGATGCGGCGCAGGCCCTGGTCATTGCTCCAGTCGAAGCCGGCGGCGTGGGCGGCGCTCTGCACCTCGCCCGAATCGAGCACGGCCTGGCTGCCCGCCACGCCGCGTCCGACCACCTTGGCGGCGGCCGGCCCGCTCGCCCCGTCGAACAGGTCGGCCAGGGTGACCACGCCGGCATGGCCGACGGGATCGGCGCGCAGGCTGACCGGCTCGCCGGCCCAGGCGGCGAGGGGGGCGGTCGAGGCCGCCAGCAGGGCCGAGCCGAACGCGAACAGGGACAGCAGCTTGGTCATGGCCTCACGACTTCATCTGGCTGGTGGTCTGGAGCATCTGGTCGGCCGAGGTGACGACCTTGGAGTTCATCTCGTAGGCGCGCTGGGCCACGATCAGGGACGAGATCTCGTTCACCGGGTCGACGTTGGAGGCTTCGACATAGCCGTCCTGGATGGTGCCGAAGCCGGGCGTGCCGGGGTTGCCGGAGACCGGGTTGCCCGACGAACCGCTCTGCAGGAACAGGTTGTTGCCGACCGCCTCAAGTCCGGCCTCGTTGAAGAAGCTGGTGAGCTGGAGCTGACCGATCTGCTGGGGCTGGACCTGGTTGGGGATGGTCACCTGCACCTGGCCGGTGGGCGAGACGGTGATGGCGGTGGCGGTCTGGGGCACCGTCATCTGCGGGATGATCTGGTAGCCGTCGGCGGTGACGATCTGGCCCTGGTCGTTCTTCGATAGGTTGCCGGCGCGGGTGTAGGCGATGTCGCCCGAGGGCAGCTGCACCTGCAGGTAGCCGCGGCCGTTGATGGCGAGGTCCAGGCTGTTCCCGGTCTGGGTGGGCGAGCCCTGGGTGGTGATGCGGTAGACCGTGCCGGTCTTCACACCCGAGCCGAGCTGGATGCCGGTGGGCACCACCGTGCCGGTGTCCGAGGACTGGGCGCCGGGACGCTGGATGTTCTCGTACAGCATGTCCTCGAACTGGGCCCGCTGGGTCTTGTAGCCAACGGTGTTCATGTTCGCGATGTTGTTGGAGATGACCTCCACGTTCATCTGCTGGGCGGCCATGCCGGTGGCGGCGATGCGAAGCGCTCTCATGGTCTAGGTCCGCCTTGTCAGTTCAGCTTGCCCAGGGCGTCGATGGCCTTGCTCGACAGGTCCTGGGTGGAGGTGATGAGGTTGGAGACGCGCTCGTAGGCGCGGGTGATGTCGATCAGGCTGGTGACCTCGGCCACCGGGTTGACGTTGGACTTCTCCACGAAGCCCTGGTCGACGGTGACGTCGCGGGCCGGCTGGCCGCCAGCGGCGTTGGTCGGGTCGGCGAACTGGTTGCTCCCCACCTTGGTCAGGGCGCTGCGGTCGGCGAAGCGGGTGACGTCGATGCGGCCGATGATCGACAGGTGGCCGGTGGCGTCCTGCTGGCTGACGGTGCCGTCCTTGCCGATCACCGGGGTCGACTTGGTCGGGTCGACAGTGATGGTGGAGCCGCCCACGCCCTGCACCGGGTCGCCTTGGGCGTCGACCATCTGGTTCTGCGCGTTCAGGGCGAATCGGCCGTCGCGGGTGTAGCGCAGGCCCTGGGCGGTCTGGATGCTGAAGAAGCCTTCGCCGCTCAGCGCCAGGTCGAACGGCGCGCCGGTCTGCTCCATGGCGCCGGAGCTGAAATCGCGGCCCATGCCGGCGTCCAGGGAATATTGGATCGGGGCGCGGCCGAAGCCCAGCGAGGTCCCCGGCGCGGTTTCGGGGTCGGTGACCACCCGCAGGTGCTCCACCTTGAAGCCGGCGGTGTCCATGTTGGCCACGTTGTTGGCGGCGACGTCGAGCGCGCGTTGCAGAGTCATCTGCCGCGACAGTCCGACGTAGATGGCATTGTCCATGAACGGGCTCCTTCACGGGGAGCCTTGCAAGCCATGGGCCAAAATTTATCCAATAAAATCAGCGAAATAGAAGGTTAATATCGGGGCCCGCGGCGCCTTTGGACCCGGCAGAAGATTCCGGTCGGACTCGCCGTTAAGGCCAATTCCAAACCAAGCGTTAACCATGACCGGGGCACACAGGCTCTTGGGGGCGCGGGCTGGTATTCCGCGCGTACGGACGCGATCCATGGCCAAGGACAAGCAGCCGCCGGCGGAGGCCGAAACCGACGAGGGCGCGCCGGAAGGCGAAGCCGTCGCGAGCAAGAAGCCGCCGCTGAAGCTGCTGATCGCCGCCGGCGCGGCCGCGGTGGTGGTGCTGGGGGGCGGCGGAACCGCGGCGGTGCTGCTGATGGGCGGCGGCGGGGCCAAGGCTCACGCGGCCAAGAAGCCTGCGCACAAGCCGGCCAAGGGCGCGGAGGCCGGCAAGAAGGACGGCCCCAACCCGATCAGCGAGGGCCCGGACGGGGTGGTCTACTACACCATGCCCGACATGGTGGTGAACATTCAGTCGGCCGACGGCCGGCCCACCTATCTGAAGCTGAAGCTGGCGTTCGAGATGCCCGACGAGGACAGCGCCGAGGCCCTGAGCCCGGAGATGCCGCGACTGAACGACATGTTCCAGAGCTTCCTGCGCGAACTGCGGCCCGACGATCTGGCCGGCAGCCAGGGCAGCTATCAGCTCCGCCAGGAGATCCAGCGCCGCGTCAATCTGGTCATCGCCCCGGCGAAGGTGAACGCTGTGCTGATCCAGGAAATGCTGGTGCAATGACGCCATGAGCGATGTCACCAACGATCCCCTGTCGCTCGACGCCTGGAACGCGGCCCAGTCGGAGAGCTTTGACGGCGCCCCCGAGCGGGTGCTGAACCAGGACGAGATCGACAGCCTCCTCGGGTTCGAGCTCAACGAGGAGGACGCGGGCGAGCGCACCGGCGTTCGCGCCATCATCAATTCGGCGCTGGTCTCCTACGAGCGCCTGCCGATGCTCGAGATCGTGTTCGACCGGCTGGTCCGGTTGATGACGACCTCGCTGCGCAATTTCACCTCGGACAACGTCGAGGTGAGCCTCGACAACATCTCCTCGATCCGATTCGGCGACTATCTGAACTCGATCCCGATGCCGGCGATCCTGACGGTGTTCCGGGCCGAGGAGCTCGACAACTACGGCCTGCTGACGGTCGATTCGAACCTGATCTATTCCATCGTCGACGTGCTGCTGGGCGGCCGCCGCGGAGCCGCGGCGATGCGAATCGAGGGCCGTCCCTACACCACCATCGAGCGGATGCTGGTGCAGCGGCTGGTGGAGGTGGTGCTGGCCGACTGCCAGGCGGCGTTCGAGCCGCTGACCCGCGTGACCTTCAAGCTGGACCGGCTGGAGACCAATCCCCGCTTCGCCGCCATCGGCCGGCCGGCCAACGCCGCCATCCTGGTGAAGCTGCGGATCGACATGGAAGACCGCGGCGGGCGGCTCGAGCTGCTTTTGCCCTATGCGACTCTCGAACCGATCCGCAAAATGCTGCTGCAGCAGTTCATGGGGGAGAAGTTCGGCCGCGACCAAATCTGGGAAAGCCACCTCGCCACCGAGCTGTGGACCACTCAGGTCGAAATCCGCGCCGTGCTCGAAGAGCAGCAGATGGACCTTAAGCGCGTGCTCTCCCTGCAGGTGGGCGACACCTTGATGCTGACGGCCACGCCGGACAGCCGCGTGCAGCTCAAGGCTGGCGCGGTGCCGCTGACCATGGGCCGCATGGGCCGCCGCAACCAGAACATCGCCATCCGGGTCGAGGCGCCGTTGACCCTGGCCGCGCGCAACGCGCTGAGGGCCACGCGCAAATGAGCCCCATCGCGCTCGGGCTGGACCTGTTGCTGGCGGCGCTGCTGTTGATGGCGCTGATCATGGGCGCGCGCCTGAACACGCGGCTGAAGGCCCTGCGCGACAGCCAGGCCCACTTCGTCGAGGCCGTGGCCGACCTGGATCAGGCGGCGATGCGGGCCGAATCGGGCCTGGCCGCCCTGCGCCACGCCACCGAAGACACCCATGACCAGTTGCTGACGCGCATCGAGACCGCCCGCGGCCTGATCGCCAAGCTGGAGCGGGCCAGCCTGGACGCCGAACGGGCGCTGAGCGCCGCGCCGCCGCCCCAGGCCCAATCCCAGGCTCACTCCCAATCCAGAGGCGCCGCCACGCCGCCCAGCCGCTCGCTCGCCGCCATCGCCGCCTTAGCTGAGGGGCGGGGGGCCGAGAGCCGGGGTGCCGAGAGCCGCGCCGCGCCGCAGCCGGCCCCGGAGGGCGCGCGCCGCGCCGGCCCCGCCGAGCCGCCGCTGCGTCTGCGCAGCCGCGCCCGTTCGACCTTCGACCACGACCTGTTCGATCCCGATTCCCCGCTCGATCTCGGCCCCCTGCGCGGCCGTCGCAAGGATGACCGCCGATGAAGGCCCTGCCGCGCCTGTTGCCCCTGATCGCCGTCTCGATCGGCGGGGTGCTGGCTGTGAAGGCCTTGAGCGGCGTCCAGGCCCTGCCGGACCTGCTGGCGGCCCCTTCGGCCCACGCCGAGGCCGCGCCGCAGGCCAAGGCGACGCCCGCCTCCAAGCCCTTGCCCACGCCCCCGCCGGTCGCGGCCAAGCCGCCGCCCGCTTGCATGACCAGCCCGGCGGAGATCGCGCGCGAGGCGGGGTTGTCGGCGGGCGAGCTGCAGACCATCCAAAACCTGGAGGCGCGTCGCGGTCAGCTCGACGACCGCGAGAAGGCGCTCGACACCCAGCTCCAACTGTTGGCTGCCGCCGAGGTCAAGGTCGACGCCAAGATCAAGGCCATGAACGCGGTGAAGGGCCAGATCCAGGCCCTGCTCGGCCAGGCCGACCAGCAGACCCAGGCCGACGTCGACCGCCTGACCAGCGTCTATCAGAAGATGAAGCCCGCCGACGCGGCGGCGGTCATGGCGACGCTGGACGACAGCGTGCGCGTGCCGGTGGCCGCCAAGATGAAGGATGCGGCGCTGGCCGCCATCCTCGGCAAGATGCCCACGGCCGAGGCCAAGAGGCTGACCGAGAGCCTGGCCCAGCGGGCGGCCGCGGCCAAGGCGGCGGTGAAGGCGGCCGAGCAGGCGCCGGCGGTCCAGGTGGCGGCTGCGGCCCCGCCGCCGTCGCTCGATCCGACCGAGCCCGCGTCCCAGCCTAAGGCCAAGGCTCAGTCCAAGCTCCGCCGCGGAGCCGGCGCCAAGCGCAAGACCCCGCACGAGGCCGTCGCCGCCCAGGCTGCGCCTGTGAGCGCGGTGGCGCTTACGCCCGCAAGCCCGGTGGCGAAGAGCGCCCCGGTCCCGGCTGCGCCCGCCGTGGCGACCGCTAAGCCCAAGGCGAGCTGAGGTCTCGGTCGGGAAAAGGGGCGGCCCGAACCCAGAGACTCAGGTTTCGGGATCAGGCCGCTTGTACGCTTAGCGCCAGGTGCAGACGGGGTGATGGTGGCGCATGGTGCAGACCTTGTGGCGATGGTGGAACGGACGGGCCGAAGCGGCGCCGGCGGTCAGGACGGAAGCGGCCACGAGGGCGGACAGGAACAATTTCACGTCGAGGTCTCCGGATTGCGCGGCCGAAATGATACGGCCGTTCTCTGGCTAGCGAGGGGACGTCTCCCGATTATGTCTGGCCGGCGAAAGTGTCGCGACACCGACATCCGAGAGGCTAGCGCCCGTTAACGGGCCTTAAGGGCTGATGTTCCATTTTGGGCGCGTCCTGTCCCCGGAGACCGTGCCGACAGATGCGTTCGCAGACCGCGATCAGCCTTGTCCTGAGCGCCAGCCTGGCGTTCGGCGGAGCCGTCGCGCCTGGGGCCCTGGCCGCGGGGCCTGGCATCGTGCTCAAGGTGGGCCAGGCCAAGGACTTCTCGCACATCCAGTTCGACGGGCTGCAGCCGCGCGCGGTGCGGCGCGACGGGGCCGACCTGGTGCTGAGCTTCCCCGGCGGCGAGCTGCCCGACATCGCCCAGCTGCGCGTGGCGCCGCCGCGCTTCCTCAAGACCGCTTCGGCGACGCGGGCGGGCGGCGGCGTGGAGCTGCGCCTGACCCTGACGCCTGACGCCCTGGCCAAGATCGGCCGCGCCGACGGCGGGACCTATGTGAACCTGTACGCCGACCCGTCGGCCTCCACCGCCGCCGACCAGACCGCCCAGCACGCCGTCAGCCCGATCCCGACCTCGGGCGTGGTCAAGCTGCGCCCGGAGTTGAAGGCCGGGGTGCTGTACATGCACTTCGACTGGCGCGCGCCGGTGGGCGCGGCGGTGTTCCGCCGGGGCGACGCCATCTGGCTGGTGTTCGACGCCAAGGCCGGGCTCGACCTCAGCGACGCGCCCCATGGCCTGCCCCAGGCGGCCAAGGTGGTCGACGCCGGCGACCAGAACGTCACCGCCATCCGCATCACCGCGCCCGAGACGGTGCAGCCCAGTGTGACCGAGCAGGGCGGGGTCTGGACCCTGGCGCTCGGCCCCACGGTGCAGACGCCGCCCGCGGTGGTGACGGTGAAGGCCGACGTCAACGCCACCCCGGCGGAGCTAACCGCCCAGATGGCCGGGGCGACCGGGGTGTTCTGGGTCCGCGACCCGGTGGTGGGCGACCGGCTGGCGGTGGTGACCGCGCTCGGTCCGCCGAAGGGCGTGAACGAGGCCCGCAGTTTCGTCCAGGCCGACCTGCTGGCCTCGGCCCAGGGCCTGGCCCTGGCGCCCCGGACGCTCGACCTGACCGTTCGCACCGACAACGACGTGGTCCACATCGGCCGGCCGGAGGGCTTGGCCCTGTCGGCGATCGCCGCCGCGCCGCCGCCGCCGGCCGCCGCGCCGGCCGCGCTCGACCTGCCCAAGGCCGCCGCCTATCCGGCCCTGATCGATTTCGACAACTGGTCCAGGACCGGGGAGGGCGGCTTCCTCGGCCGCTACAACGTCCTGCAGCAGGCCGCCGCCGAGGAGAGCGCCAAGGGCAAGGGCGCCCCCACCCAGGCCCGCCTGGGCCTGGCGCGGTTCCTGGTCGGCTCGGAGCTGGCCTACGAGGCCATCGGCGTGCTCGACCTGATGGCCAAGTCCAATCCCGGGATCATGGCCACGCCGGAGTTCCGCGGCCTGCGCGGTGCGGCCCGGGCCATGGCCGGGCGCTACAAAGACGCCGAGGCCGATTTCTCCTCGCCGGCGGTGATGGACGATCCGGCCAGCGCGCTCTGGCGCGGCTATGTCTCGGCCCAGCTCGGCGACTATGCCGGCGCGCGCCAGTCGTTCGCCTCGGGCCTGTCCGTGGTCCAGCGCTTCTCCCCGCGCTGGCGGGCCAAGTTCATCACGGCTGCGGGCGAGACCGAGCTGGGGCTGAACGATCTGGTCGGCGCCCAGCGCGACCTCGAGGCGGCCCAGGCGATCCAGCCCGATGGCGTGGACGCCCAGCGGCTGCGGCTGGACCAGGGTCGCCTGCTGGAAGCCCAGGGCCATCCCGACCAAGCCCTTCCGGTTTATGACTCCGCGGCCCAGGGCGACTATCCGGGCGTGGCCGTGAGCGCTCTGCTGCACGCGGTCGAGATCCGCCAGGGCCTGAACCAGATCGCGCCCAACGACGTCGCCAACATGTTGAGTTCGATCCGTTTCCGCTGGCGCGGCGACGCCACCGAGCTGGAGGCGGCGCGCGCGCTGGGCCGGCTGTACATCTCCCAGGGCCGCTACCGCGAGGCGCTGGAGGTGTTGCGGGCCTCGAGCAAGACCTCCACCGACCTGGCGGCCTCGTCAGGGATCCAGGGCGATCTCGGCGCGGCGTTCCGCAACCTGTTCCTCGACGGCGGCGCCGACGGCCTGCCGCCGCTGCAGTCCCTGGCCCTGTTCCTCGACTTCAAGGACCTGACCCCGGTGGGCGCCGACGGCGACCTGATGGTGCGCCGGCTGGCGCGGCGACTGGTGGACGTGGACCTGCTGGACCAGGCCGCCGAGCTCCTGAAGTACCAGGCCGACAATCGCCTCGACGGCGTGCCGCGCGCCCAGGTCGATACCGACCTGGCCACCATCGAGCTGATGAACCGCCAGCCCGAGGCGGCGCTGGATGCGCTCAACAGCTCGCGCTCGACCCTGCTGCCCAACGACTTGCAGGCGCGCCGCCGCATGATCCAGGCCCAGGCCATGTCGGCGCTCGGCCGCTACGACGACGCGCTCGAACTGTTGGCCAAGGACAGTTCGCCCGACGCCATGGCGGTGCGGGCCCTGGCCGCCTGGGGCAAGCACGACTGGCCCGCCGCCGGCCGCCTGCTGGAGGTGGCGCTGGGCAAGCGCTACCAGTCGGCCACGCCGCTCACCGCCGACGAGCAGGACCAACTGTTGCGCGCGGCGGTCGCCTACAGCCTGGCCGGCGACGACGGCTCGCTGGGCCGCCTGCGTGGCCGCTACACCAAGTTCGTCGACACCGCCGCCCAGCCCAACGCCCTGCGCGTGGCCATGGCCGGCGCGCGCGAGGAAGTGGCCGCGATCGACTACGCCAAGGGCGGCCCGGACACCGACGCCTTCGCCGGTTGGGTCAAGGCGATGAAGGCCAAGCTGCTCTCGAGCCCGACCCTGTCCAAGGGATAGACCTTGGCCCTTTGGGGTCGAGGAAAGGCGCGGGCTTTTCCTTCAAATCCGAGATTCCCCGCGAAGGCGGGGACCCAGGTGAAGTCCGCTGGCGTCTCGGAATGAATCTGGGTCCCCGCCTTCGCGGGGAACCTCGGAATTAAAGGGGCCGAGGGCGGTGACTTAGCCCCGCCCAGATCACCACGGCCCAGCCCGCCATCAGCATCAGCCCGCCCATCGGCGTGATCGCGCCCAGCACGGTCACGCCGCTGAACGCCAGGGCGTAGAGCGAGCCGCCGAACACCAGCGCGCCGATGGCGAACAGCCAACCGGCCCAGCCGGCGAGCCGCGGCGCGAGTTGGGGCAGGGCGAGCACGGCCAGGGCGGCCACCGCGTGGGTGGCCTGGTACTGAGCCCCGGTGCGCAGCAGGCTCTGCACCAGCGGATCGTGGACGCCATGCGCGCCGAAGGCGCCGGCGGCCACCGCCATCAACCCGTCCAGCCCCGCCAGCGCCAGGATGGCGCGTGAAGCTCCGGCCATGTCAGCCCGGCTTGCGGAAGCGCAGGGTCATGCGGTCGCTTTCGCCGATGGCGTCGTACTTGGCGCGTTCCTCAGAGGTCAGGGACGGCTTGCCGGCCTCGGCGCTGGTGCGGGTGGGCGGCAGGGTCCAGACGCCGAAGGGATGGTCCTTGTCGTCCTTGGGATTGGCGTTGATCTCGGAGGTGTCGTCGAGCTTGAAGCCGGCCTTGGTGGCGGCGGCGACCACGCTGGAGGTCGCAACATAGCCGCTGCTGTCCTTGGGCGTTTCCGGCTTGGGATCGGCGCGGTGCTCCTCCACGGCGAACACGCCGCCGGGCTTGAGCGCGTCGTAGGCGGCCTTCATCGCCCGGTCGACATAGCCTTCCTCGACCCAGTTGTGGAACTCGCGCGAGGTCAGGATGACGTCGACACTGTTCGGCGGGGCGATGGGGCCGGAGACCGGACCGAAGCCGACGTAGCGGATCGCGCCGTAGCGCGCCTTGTCGGCGAACTTGGCCTCGAAGTCGGTGCGGCCTTTGCGGGCGCCGGCGGACACCTTGGGATTGTCCAGGTCGGCCACCCCGGCGACATAGGTCCCGCCGGCCTTGGCCAGGTAGGGGGCGACGATCTGGGTCCAGTAGCCGCCGCCGGGCTGCAGGTCGACGAAGGTCACGCCGGGCTTCAGCCCCCAGAACAGCAGGCTGGCCTCGGGATGGCGGTAGGCGTCGCGGGCGCGCTCGTTGGCTGGGCGCTCGGGCGAGGCGATCACCGCCGCCAGGGCGGCGTCGCTGCGGGCCGGGGCGTCGACCCCGGCGTCCTTGGGCGGCGGCGGCAGGTCCTTGGTCGCGCCGGGCGGCAGGGCGAAGGCGGGCGCGGCCGTCAGCAGGAGCAGGGCGGCGAGGGCGGAGCGACGAAGGGCCGGCATGGGGGCTCCCGAGGGCGGTTGCAGGCGGCCACACTTCCATCGGCCAAGGCTTGTGCGCAAGCGGCGAGCGCAGGAAACTTGCAGTGACGCCATCGCCTCCGGCGCCACGGGCTGGCCCGACGAATCGTTCGAGCAACTGGACGAGCTTCTCGTCGTCCCCGGCGCGAGCGTCGGGCGCTGAGACACACCGGCCCGTGGCGACAGATTTTCGCCGACGGCGGCCGCGTTGAAGCCGACGTTCGCAAGGTCAGCTCGGGGTCTATTCCGTTGAAGAAGTCGGCATTTGAGAAGAGCAGACGCTGGCGCTGAATAGAGCGTGGAAGGAGGCGTCGCTCCGGCTGCATCAGGCTACCGGTAG
>FSXV01000168.1_pt1 | contig 93392 bp, 71 predicted proteins | sample 1638401 | NCBI WGS metagenome assembly FSXV01 (sample SAMEA3914788, study PRJEB12502) | metagenome | biome: forest; material: soil | place: Canada | collected 2011-07-03 | depth 0.1 m | reverse complement strand
CCGGCGTCTACGACGCTCTGGGTCGGGACTTCTTCTTCGGCATCACCGCGGACTTCTAAGCCCGCAACCAGGCGATGCCTTAAATTGGGGGCGGCGGTCCTTCGGGGCCGCCGCTTTTTTTGATCTCGGCCGTGACGATCCGCAGGCCGGGGAGGGGCGTCTCCGCATCGCACGCCGCTTGCTGCGGCAGGTATAGTTTGGCGGCGGACAAGGTGCAGCCTGCCTCCACGGTCAGGTGGAGCAACCCTTCGATGCAACTTTACGCGCACGCCTACGTAGAGGCGCTTGACGCCGGCCCAAGACCGGGGTTCAACTTCAACTTGAAATTCAAAATTGAATCTTGATCGCCCCACACCGTTGGCGTCGACGGTCGTGATCGTAGCTCTGCGCCTGCATGGCCGCTGGGCGTCCTGGGCGAACGGGGAATGGTAAACTATCGTTATGAATCAATAAGGTGGGGCGGCCGTCTGGACTGCGCGATCCGATCGGCCTGATCCTGTCCGGTGCTGCAAATTAGGGGGTCTTGCGGCGTAGCTGCGACGGCGATACTCCGAATACGGGTATTCGACGAGGCGGGCTTGGCGCTCCGACGGTTTGCAGGTGGCGTATCCCGCAGTATGGCGGGCCTTTGGGCGTAGATGTAAGCGGCTGATCTATTTGCGGCGACGGGTGAGAAGACAATCTGCCCATGGATGTGATCAGGGACGCTCTGTCAGTAGTACTGAATCTAGTAAATGCGTACATGGAGAATCTGGACCAGAGCGGCGGCGCTTGGGTCACCATGACCAGCCTTGTTGATCACGACGGAACACTCAACCAGTCCGCTCGCGATAAGGTTGTCATGATCGTGTACAATATTACGCGGGAAACTGTGTTTGGGACGTACCAGCCGACAGCGGCGTCAAAACCACCTCAAGGGGCCGGCGATTCATTCGCCATGGTCGCGCCGCCTCTGTACGTCAATGTGCATCTGATGTTCATGGCGAACTTCAGTGAGAATACCTATCCGGATGGACTTGCCGCCCTGTCCAGGGTGATCAGCTTTTTTCAGCAAAATCCCTATTTCAACCACAACAATGCTCCGGCCTTGTCGCCGGATATCGACAAGCTGACGTTGGAATTCGAAAATCTCAGCCCCGTCGATGTGAACTATGTGATGGGCATGCTGGGCACGCGCTACCTGCCGAGCGTCTTCTACAAGCTTCGCATGCTTCCGTTCGCTTCGACGGCCATGCAGGGGCGCGCCTACGCCGTGGCCGGCGCGGGCGTCAGCGGTCCTGGCCCGGCGGGCCCGGCGGAATGAAATCACCCTTGGCAGCAAAGGGACCTAAGGCCGGCCCGTCCGGCGTCGCCGGCGCGGGGGGCGGCGCGGATCGTTTCACGCTGCTGTTCGACGTCCGCTTCCAGCACGGCTTCTACAACGACGCCGACGGGCGCTGCCCCGACCTCAAGGCCGTGCCGACCCCGACCTGCGCCGAGACCATGCGGGCGCTGGGACTGCTGTTTCGCGATGACGACTCAGGCTTCGGCGTCTTCATCACGCCCTCGCGCGTTCCGGCGCTGCTGGACTATGTGCGCGGCCGGCCGGGCGGCTGGGCGTGGCTATCGTTCCTGCTGGTCCCGACCAATCGGCTGTTCGTCGGCCTGACCCGGCTGCCGATCACCACCAATTTCACCACCCAGGGCCTGCACGTCTCAAACCTGCAGGTATCCGCCCAGGATGGCGGCCTGGTGCTGGGGCGCAAGCCGACCCTGGGCGAGGAGGGGCTTTGCCCGGTGACCGGGACGACGCTTTCGGTCCCCGTTTCGGCCGGCGCCAGCGCGACGCTCAGCGACCTGTCGGGGCTTCCCCTGGCCGAGAGCGCCGCCGGGGCGAGCACCGCTTCGTTCAGCCTCGCTGGGCGGCCCTACGGCTATTACACGGCGGCGACCTCGGGGAAGGGGGCGAAGACGAGCGTCGGTGCGCTGTATCTTCCCGCCGGCGCGTCGACCGTGGGCACGATCGATCTGGTGCTGGCCCAGCCGACGGCGAAGACGGGAACCGTCGCGGCCTTCCCCTTGCCGCCGCTGCAGCCCACGGTTCCGGGCGGCGCGGCAGTCGAAGTGACGCCCAAGCCCGTCAGCCTGATCCTGGCCTTCGCGCCGCGCGATACGGTCTGGCAGTATTACGTGGTCTCCAAGGGCGCGGCCGGACAGTTCGCCCAGACCCTCCAGGTCTCTGGCGGCCGCGACAAGCTCGAAGACGTCGCCTTCAAGAAGAGTTCCCAGGTCCTGCCCAACGGCGATCAGGCGGTGCTGTTCGAATCCAAGGTCGGCCTGACCCTGATGCGGCGTTCGCCCTACGCCTTCAAGCTCTCCGGCCAGCGGCTCGGCCCCGACGGCAGCCGCAACCCGGTCAAGATCGATCGCCTTCCCGTCGCCCCCGCAACCCCGGTCTGGCCCGCGCAGGGCGGGAGCGGGCTCGGGGGGCGCTCGGAAATCTACGTTTACGTGTGACCCCGGCAGAACGCCTCAAAGCTCTCCTGAAGCAAAACTCCACCCAAGCCAGATTTCCACCAAGAAAGCCACGGAAGGACCCCGACCATGTCCACAGCAGTCGCTACCTCCACGCTTCGCAATCGCAGCACGCCTGGGGTCTACATCACCGAGATCCCGGCCTTCTCGACCTCCATCGTCGCGGTGCCGTCGGCGGTGCCGATCTTCATCGGCTACACCCAGTTCGCCCAGGACCCGAAGACCGGGACGCTGGTCTACAACACCGCGGTGCCGATTTCGTCGATGACGGAATTCATGCAGTACTTCGGCGCGGCCTATCAGCAGACCTATGTCGTCGCCATGGCTTCGCCGCCGGCCACCCCGACCTCGACCCCGGGGACTTCCAGCGGCCCCGCGCCCACGCCCACGCCGACGGCGGGACCTGCGGCTGAGGCGCCGCTGTTCAGCTTCCCGGCCGCCTACACCAAATCGGACCAAACCATCGGGAACGGCACGTTCAACGTGACGGCGGCCGGCCCCTCCGGCGAGGCCAACCAGTTCAACCTCTATTGGTCGATGCAGCTGTTCTTCGCCAACGGCGGCGGCCAATGCTTCGTCGTCTCGGTCGGGGATTACGGCGGCGACCTCACCGCCACCCGCACCTCAGCCGCGCCCACGATCCCCGGCCAGATCCGGGCGGAAGACCTCGCCAGCGGCCTGACCGCCGCCGCCAACGCCGTCGGGCCGACCATGATCGTCGTCCCCGAGGCCTGCCAGCTCGGCGCGAGCGATTACGGCGCGGTGGTCCAGCAGATGCTGCAGCAGGCGAGCGCGCTGCAGGACCGCGTGGCGATCCTGGATCTGCCTGGCTGCCTGAGCGCAAGCACGCTGGACGACCTGCAGGCGGCCCAGGGCGCGCTGTCCACGGCGATCGCCCCGGCGGCGGACAGCCTCAGCTACGGGGTCGTCTACGCCCCGGCGCTCAACACCTCGATCGTGACCGTCAACGACGTCCTCTACACCAACCTGGTGTCCGAGGATGGCGACAACTCGATCATGAACAGCATCCTCACCGCCCAGGCGACGCAGCTCTACGCCAGCAACACTGCGGCGCTCACCGCGGTCAAGAACGCCATCGCCACGGCCTTCCCGACCACCGGCGCCGCCGCGACCGCCCTGACGCCCAGCGCCGCGACCACCCTGGACAACCTGCTGCTCAACGCCCTGCCGATCTTCACCCAGATCGAGCAACTGATCGCCAACAGCATCAACGTGGCGCCGCCGAGCGGCGTCATGGCCGGCATCTGGGCCAAGAGCGACGCGCTGAACGGGGTGTGGAACGCCCCGGCCAACATGTCGCTCGCGGCCGTGGTTTCGCCGCTCTACAACATGAGCGACGCCGATCAGGCCGGCTTCAACATGCCGACCAACGGCCAGGCCATCGACATCCTCCGCGCCTTGCCGGGGCGGGGGACGGTGGTTTGGGGCGCGCGGACCCTGGACGGCAACAGCCAGGACTACCGCTACGTCCAAGTGCGCCGCACCCTGGTCAACCTCGAGCAGACCATCAAGACGGCGCTGCAGAGCTATGTCTTCGCCCCCAACGACGCGACCACCTGGTCGACGGTCACCGCTTCGATCTCGGGCTTCCTGACCGGCATCTGGCAGCAGGGCGGCCTGATGGGCTCCAAGCCGGGGGAGGCGTTCTCGGTCCAGTGCGGCCTGGGCTCGACCATGACCGCCCAGGACATCATCAACGGCTACATGGTCGTGGCGATCACCCTGCAGATGATCCACCCGGCGGAATTCATCGAACTGACCTTCACCCAGACCATGGGCTCCTGAGACCGGGCCGGCCCCTCTCTCGTCCAAGGATCGAATTAGGAGAACACTGTCATGTCCAATGAGAACACGACCTGGCCGTTGCCGAAATTCTACTTTTCCGTCACCGGCCTGGCGTCGCCGGCCTCCTTTCAGGAGGTCAGCGGGCTGGAGATGGAAGCGCAGGTGATCGAATACCGCGCCGGCGACTCCAAAGGGTTCAACACCATCAAGATGCCGGGCCTGAGCAAGGTCGGGAACGTGACCCTGAAGAAGGGCATCTTCGTCACCGACTCCAAGCTCTGGACCTGGTTCAGCAGCATCGCCATGAACACCATCGCCCGCTCCACGGTGGTGGTGAACCTGCTGGATGAAACCGGCTCGCCGCGGGTGAGCTGGACCCTGAACAACGCCTTCCCGACCAAGTACACCGGCACCGACCTCAAGTCGGACGGCAACGAGGTCGCCGTGGAAAGCATGGAGATCGCCTACGAGACCCTGACGATGACCTACGCCTAAGGGAACGTCTGTGTCGGACACCTACTATCCGCCGCCGGCGTTTTCGTTCGCTGTCGTCCTGGTTCCCGGCGCCTCGTCGCCGCAGCAAACGGCTATCGACGCCGGGTTCCAGGAAATATCCGGCATCGATCCCAAGGTGGAGATAGAGGAACTGGTCGAGGGCGGGCAGAACAGCTACGTGCACCAGCTTCCCGGCGTGACCAAGCACTCGAACCTGGTGCTGAAGCGGGGCTATGTCACCCAGGCTTCGGCGCTGGCGCAGTGGGCCGGTCAGAGCGTGGGCTCCACGCTGGGAAGTCCGATCCAGACGCAGATCCTGAACGTCAACCTGCTGGGTCCCAGCGGCCAGCCGGTGGTGACCTGGACGTTTCAGAACGCCTGGCCGGTCAAATGGGAGGTGGGCGGTCTCGACGCCTCGAAGAACGAGGTCCTGACCGAAACCCTCGAGATCGCCTACGCCAGCGTCGAGCGGACCTTGCATCCGAGTTCCGGCGCGTCGGCCTAAGGGCGGCGCGCCGGAAAGCGGTCTGGACGGCGGCGCACGATCCGCTTGCAGGCTCCGGCCAATGGGCGGATGCGGGCGGAAACACTGGGCGGGAACGATAGGCGGGGAGCGAACGGCTATGCCTTTGGAAATCAGCGAAATCGGCGTGCGCCTGTCGGTGGGCGACGCGGCGTCGCCTGCGGAGACGGTCCGCGCCGCCCCGGCGTCGTCGCAGGATGGCGGCGAGCGCCTCACCCAGGCGCGCGTGGAGGAGATCGTCCGCGCCTGCGTGGCGGAGGTGCTGCAGACGCTTCGCACGGTGGAGGCGCGCTGACATGCCGATCGAGGCACCGACCCGGATGACCATCACCGCCTATACCGACCCGGGCTTCTCCTCCAAGGCGCCGACGGCGACCAACCCGTTCACCGTCTGGATCAATCCGGCGAGCTACGCCCACAAGACCCAGATCCGCTACAACGACCGCCAGGCCCAGGGCAGCAGCGGCCCGTCGCCCGAGTTCAACCGGGTCGGCGAGGAGGAGATCAGCTTCGATCTGGTGTTCGACGCCACCGGCGTGGTGCCGCCGGTATCGGGCCAGTCCTACACCAACGGCGTGGCGGACGGGCTCAAGCAGTTCACCAGCCTGCTGGCCACGGTCAACGGCACGATCCACAGCCCCAACTACCTGATCCTGTCCTGGGCCCAGCTGCAGTTCCAGTGCGTGCTCTACAGCATGAACATCAGCTACACCCTGTTCAGGCCCGACGGCACGCCGCTGCGCGCCAAGCTTTCGCTGTCGTTCCAGTCCTATACGAGCGAGACCCAGCTGGCCAAGCAGGCCAATCTGAGTTCGCCGGACCTGACGCACCTGGTGACTGTCAATGCGGGCGACACCTTGCCCCTGCTGTGTCACCGCATCTACGGCGACAGCAATCAATACCTCAAGGTCGCGCGCTATAACGGGCTGCACAGCTTCCGCGACGTGCCGCCCGGCACGCAGCTGGTGTTCCCGCCGCTGGCGGGATCGGCCTGATGCCCGCGCCCTCTCCGGTTCAACTGGCGACCTCGATCGCCAACTACGCCATCACCGCGAACGGCGCGCCGCTGGACACCAGCATCCAGGTGCAGGCGATCGACGTCTGGCTGGGGGTCAACAAGCTGCCCAAGGCGCGGCTGGTGGTTTCCGACGGCAGCGCGGCGGATCGCGACTTTCCCGTCAGCGCCGGCGACGCCCTGGTTCCGGGCGCCACGCTGGAGATCAAGCTTGGCTACGGCTCCAGCCAGACCACCGTGTTTTCCGGCGTCGTCCATCGCCACGGGCTGCAGACCACCGCCAACGGGCCCTCGCGGCTGGTGGTGGAGGCCACCGACAAGGCCATGGTCATGACCTTGGCGCGCAAGAACGCCATCTTCCAGAACACGACCGACAGCAACCTTTGCCAGAGCCTGATCAGCAACGCGGGACTGTCGGCGGACGTCTCCTCCACCTCGGTGACCCACGCCAGCATCGTTCAGTACTACGCCAGCGACTGGGACCTGATGGTGATCCGGGCGCAACTGAACGGCATGGTGGTGATCGTCGACAGCGGCAAGGTCAGCATCGCGCCGCCAACGACCAGCACCTCGCCGGTGCTGACCCTGACCTACGGCGAGTCGATCCTGGATTTTCGCGCCGACATGGACGCGACGACCCAGCTGACGCCGGCATCGATCCAGAGCTTCGCCTGGGACTCCTCGACCCAGGCCCTGGCGACCTCGGGGTCGGCCCAGGCCAACGTCGCCACGCCCGGCAACATCAGCTCGGCCACCCTGGCCGGGGTGTTCAATGTCGCCAGCTACTGGCAGCAGTCGGCCGGCGAACTGCAGGCCGCGGAGCTGACCGCCTGGTCCTCGGCCGAGCTGCTCAAGTCCCAGCTGGCCAAGATCCGGGGCGAGGCGCGTTTCCAGGGCAGCGCGCTGGCGCGTCCGGGCGCCATGGTGACCCTGGCCGGGCTCGGCGACCGCTTCAACGGCGACGCCTACACCTCTGGCGTGCATCACCGACTGTCGGAGGGGCTGTGGCGGACCACGGTGGAGATCGGCCTGTCGCCGAGCTGGTTCGCCGCCACCGCGCCCGGGGTTTCGGCGCCCGGCGCCTCCGGCCAGCTTCCACCCGCCAACAACCTGATGGCCGGCACGGTCAAGCAGATCGACCAGGACCCGGACGGCGAGTTTCGCGTGCTGGTCACCGTTCCGCTGCTGCAGGCGGCCCAGAGCGCGGGCGTATGGGCGCGGTTCGGCGCCTTCTACGCCTCGACCAACATCGGCGCCTGCTTCTATCCGGAGATCGGCGACGAGGTGGTGCTGGGCTTCCTCAGCGGCGATCCGCGCTATCCGGTGGTCCTGGGCAGCCTCTACAGCAAGAAGAACCCGCCGCCGAATACACCCGTGGCCGCCAACACGCTCAAGATGTTCATGTCGAAATCGAAGCTGCATATCGACTTCGACGAGGACAAGAAGTCGATCTCCCTGATCACGCCAGCCAAGCAGAGCGTGGTCATATGCGACAACGAGAATTCCATCGTCCTGACCGACTCCAACGGCAACACCGTCAAGATGAACTCAAGCGGAATAACGCTCAACAGCGCCTCCGACATCACCTTGAGCGCCAGCGGATCGATCACGCTCAGCGCCCAATCCGCCCTCAAGGCCAGCGGCGCGGCGTCGGTGAACGTCGGTTCCGACGGCATGGTGCAGGTCAAGGGCGCCACGGTGGCGCTTAACCCATGAGCGATCCATCCAAGGCTCGCGGCGGGCAGGCGGCCTTTCTGGGGCGCGGCTGGAGCTTTCCGCCCAGCTTCGACCCCATCACCGGGGCGGTGTCCATGGCCGTGGCCGACGAAGACATTGTTCAGAGCCTGTGGATCCTGCTGTCCACCCGACTGGGTGAGCGGATCATGCTGGCGACCTACGGCTGCGACCTCAGCTCGAAGGTGTTTTCCAGCCTGACCACCACCAACGCCAACGAGATCTGCACCCTGGTCGCCCGGGCGATCCTGGACTGGGAGCCGCGGGTGACGGTGGAGAACATCTCGGTGACCGAGGATGTCGACGCCCAGGGCTGGCTCAACATCTCGATCGACTACTGCATCCGCCAGACCAATTCGCGGAGCAATCTGGTCTATCCCTTCTACACAGCAGAGGCGACCTTGCCGCCTCAGCATCGCTGACGCGCGCCATGACGGGAGCGGGGGCGGCGACAAACCGGGTGCTGAACGAGGCGGCGAGCCAGCGCGACCGGCTGCGCGCCGCGCCCCACCCGGAACAGGTCGAGGTGGACGGCCGCAGCCTGGCCCAGGTGCTCGCCTTCGCCGCCCAATACGGCGCGCTGATCCAGTTCTACGACCTGGACAACCAGGCGCGCGGCGACTGGGCGGACTTCTTCGGCGCCGACAAGGCGGTGGCCCTGGCCCTGCACGCCGCGCTGGACCTTCCCGAGATCGAGCGGTCGTTCCTGCACGTACTGGCTGAGGCTGCGCGCGCCGAGGACCGGCCGCGCCGCGCTCTGCACCTGCGGCGCGCCTTCGCGGTGATCGTCAAGCTGATCGGCGTGCTGGACCACGCCCAGGCCAGCCTGGGCGACGCCGAGGCGCATCTGGCGCGGCTGGCGCGGGCGCATCGCCGCGACCGGCTGTCCGAGCCCCTGGGCCGGCTGCATGTGCACACCGCGGGGCGCTCGCTGGACGAGGCCCTGGCCCGGGTGACCGACAAGGCGCTGGAGGTCTGGCTCGAGGACCTGCTCCTTATCCTGGAAGACGTGATCTCGACCCTGCTCGGCGAGCTGAAGCGCGGGCTGGCGGCGGCGCAGAGCAACCTGGAGGCCTCGCTGAAGGCCGACGGGCACGCCCCCCAGGCCGCGCTCTACAACGCCTTCGCCCAACTGTTCATGGAGGCGCGAGACGCGCTCAACCACTTTCCCCGCCGGTTCGTCGAGTTCTACTACGGCGACGTCCTGCGCCAGACCAGTGTGGCGGCCCAGCCGGATCAGGTGTTCCTGAGCTTCGTCAAGGGTTCCAGCCCCGCGGCGGCGTCCGTGCCCGAAGGGGTGATGTTTTCGGCCGGAACCGACGCGGCGGGCGCGGCGATCAACTACGCGGCGGACGCCTCGCTCGACGTCACCGCGGCCCAGGTGGAGACGCTCAGCATCCATCTCGTGGCGCCGACGAGCCAGGCGGCCCGATCGGGGGCGCCGACCGCGCCGGGGGTGTTGAGCGGGCTGGTCGACCCCGCCGCGGTCTCGCCCGCCAGCCCATTCCCGCTGTTTGGTTCGGACCAGGCGGGCGTGCACGGCGCCCTGGACCTGCAACCGGCCAGCCTGGGCTTCACCGTGGCCAGTCCCTTGCTCATGCTCGGCGGCGGCCGCCGGACCATCGAGATCGGCCTGGAGGTGTCGGCGCGCAGCCTCGCCAGCCAGGCCGTGGCGTTCGGCGTGGGCGCCCAGATCGGCCTGGAGCCGGAAGACGTCCTGGCGGAGGTTTTCCAGGCCGCCTTCCGCCTGAGCTATTCCACCGCCGGCGGCTGGGTCGAGGTCGACGGCTTCACGGTCGAGCCCGGCGGCCGGGCGGGCCTGCTGACGCTCACCATCGACCTGCCGCCCGAGGCGCCGCCCCTGGTCGCGCTCACCACCAAGGCTTCGCCGACCGCGCCGCCGCCCACCGCCCCGGCGAGCGCCTTTCCTGATCCTGGCGGCCCGGCGATCGTGGCCAGCTGGAACCTCGGCAAGCCCACCGCGGGCGTCGACCTGTCGTGGATCGGCAGCGACCCGTACGGCGCCCTGGCCGGGCTGGAACTGACCGACGTCACCCTGGACATCTCGGTGGAGGGGCTGACCGGCCTGACCCTGATGACGCCCAGCGGGGCGGTCGACTCCAGCCAGAATTTCGCGCTCCTGGGTTTGCGGCCATCGCAGTTCGCCACGCTGGAGATCCAGGCGCCCGAGCTGTTCGCCAAGCCGGTCGACAGCGTGTCGGTGGAGATCACCTGGGCCGGGTTGCCGATCTCGGACAAGGGCTTCCAAGGCTATTACCAGGGCTATGTGCTGAACGCCGACGGGGCGGTGGCCAAGCCCCCGCTGTTCGACAACACCAGCTTCCAGGTGTCGTTCAGCGTGGCCAATCCGGGGTTCTGGGACTTCGGCGCCAGCACGGTCCGATACCTGTTCCAGACCGGCTACAGCGCGGTCCCGCAGGCCGCGGCGCCGGTCAGCCAGGTCTCGACCTTCACGGTTGCGACCGTGAAGCCGGCGCGACCGCCGGACGCCTACTACACCGCCGCGGCCAGCGTCCTGCGTATGAGCCTGGTAACGCCGGCCTATGCGTTCGGCGACGCGCTCTACGCCAGCAACCTGTTGAAGGCCTCGCTGGCCCAGATCCCGCCGCCGCCCAAGCTCGGCCAGGAGCGCGTGATCCCGCCGCCGCTGCCCAATCCGCCCTGGACGCCCATGGCCTCGGCGGTGACGATCGGCTACCGGGCCTCGGGCAGCGTGGTTCCCGCCACCTGGGTCGGCCCGACCCCCACCAGCCTATCGCCGAGCGGTACGCCGCCGGCTTCGCCAGGTCCCAGTCCGCAGGGGGCGACGAGCTTCTTCCACCTTCGCCCCTTTGGCCGCCTGGCGCCGGCGGCGCTCGGGGCGAAGCCCGTCGCGCTGCTTCCGGCGGTGGACCCGCACGCCGCGCTCTACATAAAGCTGTCAGCCCCGGTGCAGCGGATCTCGCTGCTCTTCGTCCTGGCCGCCAGCTCCAGCGGCTGGTCGAGCCAGACGCCGCAGGTGCAGTGGGAGCAGCATATCGACGGCAGCTGGGTCGCGATCACGGTGCTGAACGACGGCACCAACAGCCTCGCCAACAGCGGGGTGATCGATCTCAAGCTCAAGACCCCGGCCGGGGCCACGGTTACGCCGCGGCTGCGCGTGCGGGTGCTGCAGGGACTGGAGCACGTGCCGCTGGTGGTGAGCGTCAGCACCAACGCGGTGTCGGCGAGCTGGGTCGGGCCGGGCGGCGCGGACCTGCTCGGCGATCCCTTGCCCCCGGCGAGCATCGCCAAAAGCGTGACGCCCCTGGCCAATGTCGCCGCCATCGCCCAGCCGATGGAGTCCTTCGGCGGACGGCCCCGCGCGGTGGGGGCGCCGTTCCACCGCTGGATGTCCGAGCGGCTGCGCCACAAGGGCTATGGGGTGGACAGCTGGGACTACGCCCGCCTGGTGCTGGAGACCGTGCCGTCGCTGTGGCAGGCGGCGGTGGTTCCGGCCACCGATTCCGAGACCGGCCAGCCGGCGCCCGGGCAGGTCTGGGTGGTGGTGGTGGGCGGACCCAAGACGGCCAACGTGCCCGACCGCACCGCGCCGTTCGTGGACCTGACCGTCCTTACCGAGATCGGCGAGCGGCTCGAGGGCGTGGTCAGCCCCTGGGTCGACCTCTCGGTGACCAACCCGCCCTATGTGCGGCTACAGGTCGTGGCCGAACTGCTGTTCACCGATGGCGACACCAGCGCCGCCTGGAAGGACAAGCTGAACGACGAACTGATGCGCTGGCTGTCGCCCTGGCCCGACGCCTCGCTCGGTCCGCGTCCCGCCGCCTACTACACCCGCCACGCGGTGACCGAGTTCGTGCGTGGCAGGCCCTATGTGCTGGGCGTGATGTCCCTGTCCATCGCGCCGGAGGACGGCTTGAGTATCGAGGCGCACGGCTGGTGCTATCTCACCACCGCGACGGCGCACAGGCTTAAGGGACGCACCCGCGCGCCGACGTCGAACCCCGACGACGCCGATCTCGCCGACATCGAGGACGAGGACGCCGACGACGGCTTCGTCGCCCTGGCGGGGCGCGACGCATGACGTCCAGCCCGACATCCAGCCCAGGCTCCATCAGCCGCGCCCGGTCGTCCACGCCAGGGCTGGACTACCTCGCCCTGCGCGAGGAGGCGGTGACCCTGGTCCAGGCCATGTCCCACCAGACCTGGACCGATTACAACTACTCCGACCCGGGCGTCACCATCCTGGAGCAGCTCTGCTACGCCCTGACCGAGCTGCACTATCGGGCGCGCCTGCCGGTGGCGGATCTGCTCAGCGCCCCGCTGGCGGATCAGCTGGCCTTGCGCCCGCACGGCCTGGCGCCCCCCTGGTCGGCGCTGCCCTGCAATCCGGTGACGCTCAACGACCTGCGACGCCTGGTGATCGACCGCACGCCGGGCGTGGCCAATGTCTGGTTCTCCAAGTCCAAAAGCGACGGGCGGGCGACGCCGCGTGGCCTGTACGAGGTGGATATCCTCCCGCAGGAGGGAACGGGCGAAACGGGCCGTGACGGGCGCGACCTCCAGCTGATCGCCCAGGTGCAGCGCTGCTACGGCGCGCACCGGGCGCTGTGCGAGGACCTGGCGGTGGTGCATGTGCTGCAGCCGGAAACGGCGGTGGTGCACGCCCGGCTGGAACTGCAGGACGACGCCGATCCCGCCGACACCTTGGCCGAGGTGCTGTTCGCGCTCGGCCTGTTCCTGAGCCCCGAGCCGAAGCGGACCTCGCTGGATCAGCGCATGGCCGCCTACCCGGCCACCGCCGACGTGTTTTCCGGCCCCTCCATGCGCGGAGGCTTCATCGAGGACGACCAGCTGGCGCCGCTGCCGGCCAAGATCCCGGTGAACCAGCTTCGCCAGATCGCCGCGGCGGCGCCCGGCGTCCTCTCGGTGGACGAACTGACGGTGGAGACGGGCGGGCAGGGCCGCCGGTTCGGTGTCGGCGAGACCATCGCCATCCCATCGCACCGGGTGCTTCGGCTGTGGACCACGCCGCGCGACGGTCGTTTCCCCATCGAGCTGTACAGCGGCCAGACGCGCTATCGCCCCGACCCCCAGCGGGTCCGCCGGCGGCTCGAGCACCTCTGGGACCAGCAGCGCCAGACCTTCCCGCTGCGAGCGCAGTACGCCGAGCGCTATCCCGCGCCGAAGACCAAGCCGCGGGACCTGGCGGCCTATGTCTCGGTGCAGGACCAGTTCCCGGACGTCTACGGGATCAACGCGGCGGGGCTGCGGCTCGACGTGTCGCCGCAACGCCAGGCCCAGGCGCGGCAGCTGAAGGGCTATCTGATGCCCTTCGACCAGCTGATGGCGGACTATTTCAGCCAGCTGGCCTTTCTGCGCGAGCTGTTCTCGGTGCAGGCGGGCGGTGCGACCACCTATGCCTGCCAGTCGCTGCGGCCGATCGTGCCCGACGTCGAGGCCCTGTTGAAGCCGGGCTACGAAACCAAGCTGGCGGAGCTGACGGCGGCCACCGATCCGGTGTTTCGCCGCCGCAACGACATCCTCGACCTGCTGCTGGCGCTGTACGGCCAGGGCGTCCCGACCCCGGGGGCGGACGCGGCCGCCCAGCCCGGGATAGCTGGGCGCGAGGCCGAACGGATCGCGCTGAAGCAGGAACTGCTCCGGGGCGTGGCCGTGCTGAGCCGGGACCGCGGGCGCGGCGTGGATGTCCGCCGCCCGCGCTCGCGCCGCGGGCGCTCCGGCGTCGAGACCCTGATCCGGCTGCGGCTGGGCCTGCTGGAAACCTATGGCGACCCGGATGGGGGCCACGCCGAGGTCGAGACCCGCGACAGCCGCCGCTGGACCCTGGCGCGCGAGCCGGACGAGGTCAGCTTCGGCCAGCTGCTGTCGGAACAGACCCGCACGACGATGGAGCCGTTCGTCGAGACGGTGGAAATCGTCGAGGACGACGCGGCGCGGCCGCCGCCGATCGGTCCGTCGCCGCTCTCCGGCCACCGGGTCGCCCCGGCCCTGGCCGCCGCCCTGGCCGATCCCGCCCGCTATCGCCTCCACGTGGTGGGCGAGGAGCGCACGGTCATCGTCATCTGCATCGACTTCGAAGACCGGTGGTGGCGTGTTGGCGAGCACCTCGACGCCGACCGCGCCCACCGCGCTGTACGCCATCTGACGCACGGCGCGCACCGCCATGGTCCGCGGCGGCGCGGTCCCAGGCTGTTCGTCGTCGAGTGGATCCTGCTGCGCTGGGCGCTGCGCGAGGCCGAGGACGCCAGCGACTTCGCCTTCCACATCAGCGCCGTGCTGCCCGCCAGCCGGCCCAACCTGGAGGACAAGGCCTGGCGCGACATGGCCCGGGCCTCCGTGCGCGAGAGCGCGCCGGCGCACGTGGCGCTGGAGTGCGTGTTCCTGAACCACCAGGCGATGGACTATTTCGAGTGGCTCTATGAGCGCTGGACGGACAGCCTGCGCCATGGGCATGGCCACGGGCACGCGGAACGGCGTCGGCGCGCTAGCCGCGACCTCGTGCGCTTTCTGAAGCGTCACGGCGCTCGCCGGCCCCAGCCGACGCCCACGCCCACGCCGACCCCTGCGCCGGCGTTGACGCCAACACCAACACCGACACCGACACCGACACCAACACCAACACCAACACCTACTCCCACGCCGACCCCGACCTCGACCCCGACGCCCACCCGGAGCGCGACGCCGGTCATCGCGCCGATCCCCACGCCGACTCCGACTCCGACTTCAACGGCGACGCCGCGACCCAGGCGGGGTTGGCTCCCGTCGACCTGGGCGCCGGGATGGTTCGGCTCGGTCTTCCGCTGGCCGGACTTCGGGCGCTCTCAGCCGATCAAGGCGCGTCCGCCGCTGGTGCTGCCGCCCCTCATACCGACGATCCTGGCGCCGCCACCGACACCGACACCGGCACCGAGCGCCGCGCCTGCGCGGGTTCCGGCGCTGCCGGGCCATGTCCAGGCCGCCGCCAGCGGCGCGACAGGCTTCGACATCGACACGCCGCTGACGGCCCAGGCCGCCGCCGCCTTTGTCCAGGCCGGCTTCAGGTTCGTGCTGCGCTACCTGTCGCTGGAGGCCGAGGCTGCGGCGGGCGACCTTACCGGCGCGGAGGCCCGCATCATCCTCGACGCCGGCCTGGCCCTGATGGCGGTCCAGCATGTGGCCGAGCCGGGCTGGCGGCCCAGCGCCGAGCTGGGGCGGCGCCATGGCCACGCGGCGGCAGACGACGCGCGCGCCGTGGGCCTGCCGGCGGGGATCAGCCTGTGGCTCGACCTGGAGGGCGTCGTCGCCGGCGCCGCGGAGGCCCAGATCATCGCCTACTGCAACGCCTGGTTCGGCGCGGCGACCGAGGCCGGCTACATCCCGGGGCTCTATGTCGGCGCCGGCGCAGGGCTCACGGGCGCGCAGATCGAGGGGCTGTCGTGCCGGCGCTTCTGGCAGTCCGGCAGCACCGTCCCCGCCTTGCCCAACCGGGGCTATTGCATGACCCAGTCGATCAGCTCGCACTACGTGCTGGACGGGGTCGCCTACGACCTGTGCGTGGTGCGCGGGTCGCCGGATAGCGGGGGGCCGGATGGCGAGGGGCCGGTCTGGCTCGCGCCGGAGCGAGGCCTGTGACCATTTTCGTCTCCATCGCCGCCTACCGCGACCCCGAGCTGGTTCCCACCATCGCCGACGCCCTTCGCCGTGCGCGCTATCCGGACGACTTGCGGTTCGGGGTCTGCTGGCAGCATGGCGACGACGAAGCCCCGCCGCCGGAGTTGGGCGCGGGCCGGATGCGGGTGGTCGACGTGCCCTGGCGCCAGAGCCGCGGCGCCTGCTGGGCCCGCGCGCAGGTGATGAAGCTCTGGGACGGCGAGGATTTCTTCCTGCAGCTCGACTCCCATCATCGCTTCGCCGACGGCTGGGATGCACTGCTGCTGGAGCAGGCCGAGCGCACCGGCGCCGCCAAGCCCGTGCTCAGCACCTACGCCTCAGCCTACGACCCCAACGCCGCCGCCCCCGAGCCGGGCGCGGCGACCCGGATGCTGTTCGACCGCTTCACGCCGCAGGGCGTGGCGCTGTTCCAATGGGGGGCCATGCCCGACGGGCACGCCAGCAGTGCGCCCAGGCGTGCGCGGTTCGTCTCCGCCCACCTGCTGTTCAGCCTGGGCCGGTTCGTCGAGGACGTGCCCTACGATCCGGAGCTGTATTTCATCGGCGAGGAGATCACCCTGGCGGTCCGCGCCTTCACCCACGGCTACGACCTGTTCCATCCCGGCGTGCACGTGGCCTGGCACGAATATACCCGGCGGGGACGGGTCAAGCATTGGGACGATCACCGGGCGGGGCAGGGCGTCGAGGCGCCCTGGCATGAGCGCGACGCCGTCAGCCTGGAAAAGGCGCAGCGCTTCCTCGTCAGCCCGGAGGTCTCGCGCTTCGGCTGCGGCGACGTGCGCAGCTTCCGCGACTATGAAACCTATGCCGGCCTGGATTTCCGGCGCCGCTTCGCCAGCCGGGCGGCCCGCGAGGGGCACGAACCGGCGCCGCCCCGCATTCCCAAGCGGGGGCCGCACCAGACCTGGATCGCGCGCATCGAACTGGAGCGCAGCGCCCTGCCGGCCGAGGCGCTGAGCGATCCGCTGTTCTGGTACGTGGGCTTCCACGACGGGGCCGGCGGCGAGATCGCCCGCGACGACGCCGGGCGCCAGGAGCTGCGGCGGCTGCTGTCCGGCGGCGACGCCCGCATCGTGATCGAGCGCCGGTTCACCAGCGCCGATCCCCCGGCGCGCTGGACCGTCTGGCCCACCGACCGCAGGGGCCGCTGGCTGGATCGGATCGATGGACCGGCGGAGGCGCGCTGTGCGGCCTGATCCCGGCCTGGCCCGACGCGCCGGCTCATCGACCCATGTGGGAGACCGTCATGGATAGGCAGGCGATGCGACCGCGCCAGGTGGCGCGCGGCGACGAGGCCCAAACCCGTGCGCAGCCCGGCGCTCAGCTCAGCGGTCCGCGCCAGGCCGGTCTGGAGCGGCTGGCCCAGGGGCTCAACGCGGCGCCGGCGCGCCTGCAGGCGCCCAACCGCACGGGGATGCCGCTGCAGCTGAAGGCGGCGGTCGAGGCGCTGTCGGGCGTGTCGCTCGACGGGGTGCGGGTGCGCTACAACTCCGCCCAGCCTGCGCGCCTGGGCGCCCTGGCCTATACCCGCGGCTCGGAGATCCACCTCGGCCCCGGCCAGGCGCGGCATCTGCCGCACGAGGCCTGGCACGCGGCGCAGCAGGCCCAGGGCCGCGTGAAGCCTACGGTCCAGATGAAGTCGGGGATCGGCGTCAACGCCGACGCCGCCCTGGAGCGCGAAGCCGACGTGATGGGCGCGCGGGCCGCGGCGGCTGCGGCGGGGGGCGTGGTCGCCCAGGCGTCCGCCGCACGGGGCAGGGCGGGCGCGGCGTCGGGCGGCGTGGTGCAATGCGTGGGTGGCCAGAAGTTCGGGCTCGAGGTCACCGGCGACCAGGCGCAACCGATCATCGCCGAGGGACTGGCCGCGCTGAAGGTGGTCCAGGCGGCCTACAAGGCGACGACCAAGGCCACCAAGGACGCCGCGATCGCCACCTTCAAGGGCGGCGCCATGGACGACGCGGGCCGGCAAGCCGTCTACACCGCGGCCCTGCAGGCGGCGGAGATGACCCCGGCGGGGCTGGCGGGGCTTTGGGTCGCGAAAGGCGGCGATCACACCTATGCCGCCGGCGTCTTCAGCTACAAGGGCCAGGCCGTCGCCACCGTCAGGGAGGGCGCGGCCGCCTATGTCCAGAGCGCGGCGGCGGCGGGAGCCGGTCTCAGCGCCGTGTTCAAGCGCCATACGCTCGATGGGCCGAGCGACAAGGAATATGTCGAATTGGGCGGGCGAAAGGTTCGCCGCTACGCCTATCGCGGCATCACGCCGCCCGAGCGACTTGCGTACAAGCAGGGCCAGGTCCTGACGCCGGGCAATTTCGGCGCGACGACCGGGCAGATGGGGCACAAGTTCGATGACGCGACGGGCGTAGCGTCGGACCGGGTGCGCGATCAGGCCGCCGGCAAGGTCACCGATCTGGAGTGGTTGAACAGCCACGCCCACACCCATCTGGCGGCGACGCCGAACACGCCGATGCTGCTGTCCTTCCTCCAGGTGCGCAAAGCCGCGAACAAGGCCTTTTCAGCTCGCTCCACCGCCAAGGACATCACCTCCAACCACGGCGCGTCGTTCGGCGGCTTCGGCGAGATCAAGATCGACCTGGCCAGGGTGCCCACCGCCAATGTGCTGCACCACTACAAGGCGCCCGCTTTCGACGCCGCCACCATCAACGCCGGCCTCGGACGCCATGGCGCGCCGTCCGGACCCTTGAGGTGGGAGACCGACCGGGCCAACGAGACCGTCACGCGCAACCGCGAAATCGTGCTGAGCCAGATCCCCCACGCCGCCGTGGCTAGCCTGACGGATTCTCAACCCCGCACCCTTTACGAGGCGGCGTTCAGGGCGAAGTACACCCCCGTCTACAGGGCGGCGTACCGGAGCGCCCTGGACGCGGCGGGGCTGAACGACGCCGCCCCGACGCCGGCGGTCTTTCCCTGGTCCGAGGACCATTTCGGCAGCGAGCAGGGGGAGAGCGACTTCGACCGGGACGAGGCCACGGATACCGCCAAGGAGGACGCCAAGCCCCGGATCGGCTTCGCCGTCAAATACCGCCTCGCGTACCCCAAAGGCTGGGCGCACGGGTACGAAGATGCGGCGTGGAGCTCGGCCTACATCACCCGCAATCCCAGCACCGATCAGATCAATGTCCCGGAGGCGCCGCCCACCCCGCCCGTACCGGCCGGCGTAGGCGAGGCGCTCGGACAAACCAACGGGTTCAACGCCGGTGCTGCCGCCGGCACGGCCGCGGGCGCGAACTATGCCGGCTAAGGTCCGGCCCTGACCCGCGAGGCGCATCATATCGGCCGGTTCGACCTGCAGGTCGTGGTCGCCGACGTCGACATGGCCCTGGCCCTGCGGCCACGGGTCGAGGCGCTGGCCTGGCGGCTGATGCCCAAGGCGCTGGAGAAGGCGTTCGACGCCCTGGCCCTGGAAGGCATGCACCTGAGCCTGGCGCGGCTCGACCTGGACCTGGGGCGAGTGCGGCCCGACCATCTCGAAGACGACGCCCTGGCGGCCCTGGCCCAGGCCCTGGCCGAGGCCTTGCGCACGGCGTTGCGGGAGGCGCAGAGCAACCCGTCCGAGGCCCTGCGGCTGATCGCGCCGCCGGCCCTGCGGCTGGAGCAACTGGAGACCTATCTGGTCCTGGGCCTGGGCCCCTCCCAGTGCGGGGCGGACTTCGAAGCGGCCACCCGCCTGGTCGAACTGGTCGAAGAACAGCCCGCAGACCTGATCGCCATGCTGCGCCGCCACGCGGGCCGGCGTCATGTGCTCGAACGCCTGGTGCTGCAGGCGGGCGAGGCGGGGCTGAGGCGGCTGCTGGCCGCCCTGACGCCTGCCGAGGCGGCGGTGATCCTGGCGTTGTTGGAGGACGTGATCCTGGCGCATCGGGTCCAGCCCCTGGCGACCCGGCTCCGGCTGGAAGAGCCGCGGCTGCGCCGACTGGTCTGGATCGCCAGCCTGACCTTCCTGCTGCGCGATGCGGGGACCCGGTTCAACCGCCGGCGCTTCCTGGCCTCGCTGCTGCAGGACGAGGCGGCGCGCGCGGGCGTCGACTATCTGGACCTGCTGCGCCTGCTGGACGAGGCGGTGGAGAGCCTCAAGGTCCGGGGCGGCTTACGCAGCGAGTTGGCGGCGTTGCTGGCCGAGATCCTGGCCGAACAGGCGCCGGTCCTGGCCGCCGCCGTGGACGGCGGCGAACCGTCCCGCGCGCCGGTGGAGATCGACGCGCGCGACGACGAGGCTGCAGCCTTCGAGGCCGCCGCCGCCGGCGATTTCGAACAGCTGCTGAACCTGTTTCGGCGCCGGTTGCAACACCGCCCGGGCGCGGCCGCGCTGGCGGCGAAACTTACCGACGCCCTGTTCGCCGGCCTCGTCCGGTATTTGGCGCCGGCGGATGCGGGCGAGGTCCTGGCCGACCTCGAGGCCCTGATCGAGCTGCAGCGCCGCGAGGGCGTTTCCACGCGCTCGCCGGCCGGGTTCGCGCGGCTGATCCGGTTCCTGACGCTCGACCGCCTGGTGCGCGACCGGAGTGGGCGGCTCGGCCGCGCGGCGCGGCTCAGGCGGCTGCTGACCGACATCGCCGCCGAGGACGATGTCCCTTACGCCGCGCTGCTCCAGGCCCTGGTGCGGGCGATGGCGCGGGCGGGCGGCAGGCCGTGGGCGGCGTGGCCCGACCTGGCGGCCGAACTGGCCGAAGCTCGCGAAGCCGCGTCGCAGACCGCGCCCGAAGAGCGAGGCCGGCCGAGCCCCAGCGTGGACCCCCGCGACCTGGCGCAGCGGCTCGGGGAGGCCGATGCGGCGGTTGCGGCGGAACTGCTGCATCGCCTGGCCCCGGATGCGGCCCTGCTGTCGCGTGTGGTCGCCGCCAGCCCCAAGGCCCGATGGGGCCGCTTGGTCGCGGCGCTCGACCCGGTCAACGCGCCGGGCGTCATGGCTGAGCTGCGGGCCGTCTGGCGACTCCAGGCGAGCGAAAGGTTGGCGGCGCTCGACGGTGCGGATTTCGAACGCCTGACCGTGACCCTGGCGCTGGCCTATCTGGTCGACCGGCGTGGCGCACGCTTCGACCGCCGGGCCCTGTGGCGGCGTCTGCTCGACGGGATCGCGCGCCACGATGGCGCTTCCGGCGAGCGCTTCGCGGGCGGGCTGCAGTCCTGGCTGGCGCGAACCGCGGAGCGCCAGACCAAGCGCTCGGCCAGGCGCCCGACCAAGCGCCCGGGTTCGCCCCTGGAGATGATCGACCAGTGGGCGCGCGCGCGCCTGGACCAGACCGCGGCCGATCCGCCCGGCGACCTGGCGCTGGAGCGGATCGAGCGCTTTCTGCGCACCGGCCAACCCACCATGGCCTGGCGGGACCTGGCCGCTGCGGCGACAGGCCAGCCGAACGGGCTGAGCGCGCTGCTGCGCCGGCTGGTGCGAGACGCTCCCGAGGCCGTCCCGGTCCTGGCCGGGCGGCTGCTGGACGGACTGACGCCGGAAGAGGTGATGGAGCTTGTCGCGCCCGACCTGACCACCCGCGCGATGTCGTGGGCCGAGGGTCTGGACGCCGGCGCCGCGGCGGTGTGGCGCGAGGTTGTCGCGAACCTGCTGGCGGGGCGGACGCCGGATTTCACCCCGACCTCGGGCAAGGCCCGGCTCGACCGCCTGGCGCAGATCGCCCACTGGCTCGACCACGGCGGCGAGGCCCCGCCGCAACTCGCCGGCGTGGCCCATCTGTCCCGGGCGGAACTGGTCGAGCTGTTCCTGGTCCAGGGGCGAGACCACGCGCCGGGTCGGCTTCTCCGCACCACCGAGGCCCTGGGCCCGCGCGGCGGAACGGCGCTGCTGCGCCGCCTGGCGCCCTGGGCGGTGGAGCCGGCCGGGCCCCTGGCGGCGATGCTGGCCGGGCTGAGCGAGACGCAACGCCAGGACGCCCGGCTGCGCGCCGTCGCCGCCGCGCTGGAGGACGGCGAACTGGACCTGCAGGACTTGCTCCGGGATGAGGCGCCCGCGCTGTCGCCGTCTGCGGCGGCGGCGGCGGCCGATCCGGGGATCATGACCACCGCGCGTCTCTACGCCTGGCTCGACGGCGCCGACGCGACCTCGGCCCAGGCGGCGGCCCTGGTTCGCGAGTTCGTCCGCCGGATCGACGCCGGCGACGCCGAGCTGACGGCTTATCTGAAAACCCACCGGGCCCGACCGCGCGCCCAGGCGCGCTGGGCGACGATCCTGACCCCGGCGGCGCTGGGGCGCGTGGTCAAGGTCCTGGTTCCGGCGCGCGCCCGCGCCATCCAGGATGCGGCCATGCTGATCGGCGCGGCGTGGCGCCAGACCGCGGCGCGGTCGGGCCGACGCATCGCCGGCGACGAGATCTGGCGCGCCGTGCTGGCCCTGATCGGCGAGCCGCGCGAGATCAGCCTGGCGGCGGTGGTGGAGGGTGTTATCGGCAAGCTCGCGGCCGGCGACGCGGCGCAGGCGGCCGGATTGCGCGCCCGCGCGGCGCGCCTGGCCGAGGAGGGAGGCTATGTGTCGGTTAAGGCTCAACTGAATCGTCCGCCGCCGCGACGGCCCACGCGCCTGGCGTCCCCCAAGGTGCGCGAACCCGAGCCGCCGCCGCCATCCGAGCCGGATCAGCCGATCTACATCGGCAACGCCGGCTTGGTGCTGCTCGGCCCCTACCTGCCGGCCTTGTTCAACCGTCTGGACTTGCTCACAACCGGCGAGGACGGCGCCCCGCGTATCGTCGGGGTCGAGGCGCTGTCGCGGGCCGCGCACCTGCTGCAGTATCTGGTCGATGGGCGCCTGGATGCGCCGGAGCCCGAGCTGGCGCTCAACAAGCTGCTATGCGGCGCCGCCATCGCCCAGCCGATCGCGCCCCGGATCACGCCCGACCCGACCGATCTCGAACAGTGCGACGGACTGCTCAAGGCGGTGATCGCCAACTGGCCCAGGCTGGGCCAGAGCTCGCTGGCCGCCTTGCGTGAGACCTTCCTCCAGCGCGAAGGCCGGCTGTTGCGGGTCGACACCGGCTGGGGCCTGACGGTGCAGCGGCGGGCAGTGGACGTGCTGACAGACCAAGTTCCCTGGAGCTTTTCCATGATCTACCATCGGTGGATGGCCGACCCCATACACGTCACGTGGTGAACCCGCCCGTGACCCCTCGCAAGCCGGTTTCCACCGCGCGCGCGGTCGAGCGTGAGTTCGCTTGGCTGGAAGCGGCCATGAACGCCCGCTTCGCCGCCTATGGCGAGCGCAAGCCCCATCCGGCGACGGACGCCGAGCTGCCCGAACCGCCGCCGATCGAGCACGCCAAGGGACCCTATGCCAGCCTGGTCCGCGAGCTTCAGCTTGGCCCGGACGAGCGGCTGATTCTGATCCTGGCGCTGGCGCCCTACTTGGCGCCCGAGCGGCTGGACCCGTTCCTGCTGCAGAACCAGGCCACCGGGCGCCGCTTCACCGAATTCGGCGGCCTGACCGGCCAGGCGCATGGCGGCTTCCTGCCGACGGCCGAGACGGCGATGTTCCTGCTGGCCGGCGACGACCGCGCCCGGCGCGTCGCCCTGGCGCCGCTGTTCGCCTCCAGCCAGCCCTTACTCAAGCGCGGCATCCTGATCGTCGATCACCGCCACCCCGACGAGCCGCCGCTGTCGGCCGCCCTGCGGCTGTCGCCCCAGGGCCTGCACCTGCTGCTGAACGGGTCGGGCCATACGCCGACGCCCGGGCCCGACTTCCCGGCCACCCTGATCACCACCACCCTGGACTGGGACGACCTGGTCCTGGACGACGCCACGCGGCGGCAGATCGACGTCATCGGCCTGTGGATCCGCCATTCGCACACGCTGATGGACGACTGGGGCCTGGCTCGCCGGCTCAAGCCCGGCTACCGCAGCCTGTTCTACGGCCCGCCGGGCACCGGCAAGACGCTGACGGCCTGCCTGCTGGGCAAGCGCCACAGCCTGCCGGTCTATCGGGTGGACCTGTCCCAGGTGGTCTCCAAGTGGATCGGCGAGACGGAGAAGAACCTCGCCGCCCTGTTCGACCAGGCCGAGCACAGCGGCTGGATCCTGTTCTTCGACGAGGCCGACGCCCTATTCGGCAAGCGCACCGAGTCCCAGTCGGCCAACGACCGCTCGGCCAACCAGCAGATCGCCTACCTGCTGCAGCGGCTGGAGGACTATGCCGGCCTGGCGATCCTGGCGACCAACCAGCACGCCTATATGGACGAGGCCTTCGCCCGCCGCTTCCAGTCCACCATCCACTTCCCGATGCCGGACGCGGCCGCGCGCCTGCGTTTGTGGCAGGACAGCTTCTCCGGCGACGGCTTCACCCTGGCGCCGGACGTGAAGTTCGAAACCTTGGCCGAGCGCCACGAGCTGGCTGGCGGCGCCATCATCAACGTGCTCCGCTACGCCTGCCTGATGGCGGTGCAGCGCCGTCCGCCGACGGTGCAGGCGCATGACCTGGCCGACGGCGTGCGGCGCGAACTGCAGAAGGAAGGGCGGTATCTCAGCCGCTGAGGGGGTCGCCCATGTCCACGCCCGAGGTCACCTCCGGGGCCATGCTGGCCTGCAGCTTCGGCGTCGCGCCGTCGTCGCTGATGGTGCTGCCGATCAACCGGGTCACGGCGGGGGGAACGCCGGCGGCGACGATCATGGACAACAAGCCCATGGTCAACGTGATGCCGTTCGGCATGTGCTCCAGCCCGAGCAATCCGGTGGTGATCGCCGCTACCGCCGCCGCCCTGGGCACGCCGACGCCGGCGCCCTGCATTCCCGCCCTGGTCGCGCCCTGGACCCCGGGCACGCCCACGGTGACCATCGGCTCCATCCCGGCGCTCGACACCAGTTGCCAGCTGACGTGCCTGTGGGCCGGCATGATCACCATCACCGCGCCAAGCCAGCTCACCGTCACGGTGCCCTAGATTTCGGCGGGCGCGACCGTTCCCGAGACCTGCTCCAGCCATCGCCCGCGCCGGTCGGTCGGCCAGACGGTCCATTTCGCCGGCGGGCGGGCGGAGTGGAAGCGCCGGGTGATGACGATGCGCTCGCCTGAACCGGCCAGGGCGCGCCGCAGCTCGGGCCGGCCGGCGTCCTCACGCCAGATCTCGGCGCCCTCGGCGTCGTGGAAACCCACATACCAGAACGCCGGGGCCTCGAGCCCGGCCGGCGGCAGCGCCCGGCGGTCGAGGTCGATGCTGAGGCTCCACAGCGGCGCCTGCGGGTCGACAGCGACGGCGGGCGAAGGCGGCTGGGCACGCGCCCACTTCTGGCGGAAGAGCCTCTGGTTGCGCTCGAACAGCGCCGCATAGTCGGGCCGGGTGCGGAAGGTGGGGTCCAGCTCGCCGGCATGATCGACCACGCAGCCGTCCCAGATCGCCAGCCCCAGGCCGGCGTTCACGGTGCGGCGGCAATAGTCGTCATCCTCGAAGCCGTAGCCGGTGAAGCGCTCGTCCAGCGGCCCGACCGCCTGCTGGACGTGGTGCGGGACGAACACGCAGACGAAGGCGAGCATCCGCGGCTCGTCGCGCAGCGCCACGCCGGGCTGGGGCGCCTGGCTGGGATTGCCGACCGCGCCGCGCACCGCCGCCGAGCACAGGCCGATCGCCGGCGCCTCGGCCACCCTGGCGGCCAGGCGGGAAAAGCCCCGCGGGGTGGCCAGCAGCGCATCGTCGTTGAGCAGGAAGGCGTTCCCGGCCGCTGCCTGAAGGCCGAGATTGATGTTGCGGGCGAAGTTGAAAGGCTTGCGCCCCTCGACCCAGGCCAAGGGCGGCAGCTGCGGCTCGGCCCCGGCGCGGGCCCCGTCATCGACCACGACGATATCGGTGGAGGCGAGGTCCGGCTCGGCGTCGAGCACGGCCCGCACGCAGGCGACCAGGTTGGCCGCCTTGGCCGAGGGGATGACGACCTTGAAGCCCATCTCAGATATCCAACGTCAGGCGTTCAGGGCGTCGACCGGGCCGGACAGCTTGTCGAGCCAGCGGCCGGCGCGGTCGGTGGTCCATACGGTCCAGCGGGCGGGGCGGCGGGTCGAGCGCACCTCGCGGTCGATGACGATCTGCCCATCGGCCTTGGCCAGGGTTCGGCGCAGCTCCTGCCGACCGGCGTCCTCGCGCCCGATCTCGGCGTCGTTGGCGTCGTGAAAGCCGACGTACCAGAACGGTGTCTGGTCGAGGGCGGCCGGGGGCAGGGCGGCGCGATCCAGCACGATGCGGATTTTCCAGGCGTGGGGCGCATTGAGCATGTGGCTCAGCGGCTGGACCACGGCGGGCGCGGCGAGCTCGCCCTCGTCTTCGTCCCATCCGCAAGACCAGACCCGCGCCCCGAGTTCGGCCCAGGCCCGGGCCTGTTGCGGCGTCTTGGCGAGCACCCAGTGCGCATCGGCGCCGTCGCCCAGCCGCCAACCGGCTTGCGGCTCCAGGTCGCCCGGCGCGAGGATGAAGCGGACGTCGCGTAGCCCCTGCGCCAGGGCCGCGCAGGCGAGAGGGCTGTCGGCGATTCCCACCACCACCTCGGCGTCCAGCCCCTCCAGGGCGTCGGCGAGATCGGCCGGGCGCGTCTGCAACACCTGGGACGAGACCCCGAACGCCATGTCCAGTCGCCGCGCCCAGTCCTGGGCGCGCTTGGCGGGGCGCCGCTCGCCGGCCTCAGCGACGGCCAACAAGGCGATGCGCGCGTGCGTCGGCCAGGGCGGGGTGGCGTGGGGCGGCGGCGGAAAGCGGCGCTGCAGCTCCTCGGCCGAACGGATGGCGCCGATCTGCTCGAACAGCTGCGCGTTGTGCTCGAACAGGGGATTGTTGCGCATGGCGATGCGGCGGCCGACGGGACTGTGCGACCCGCTGTCGGCATGGAACAGGTGCCAGACCTGCTGGTCCGGGCGGCGGGTGGTGGCGAGGCGGCCGAGCAGACACACCTTGTGCACCCAGGCGTGGTCCTCGTAGCCCCAGCCCTGGAACCCCTCGATCATGCCGCCGTGACGGCGCAGGAAATCCCGGCGCACCAGCCCCATGCCGCCGGGCGCGCCGCCATCGAGCGGTGAAAGCACGCGAACCGGCCGGCAATGCGCCGGGCTGAGGGCGCCGGCCATCACCGCCTGGGACTGGGCGGCGTCGATGTAGGCGATGCTGGAATAGGGGAACAGGAAGTCCGCCCCGCCGTCGCGGAACTCTTCCAGGGCCTGGGGAACGAAGTCGGGCCGAAACAGCAGGTCGCCGTCGCACCACAGGATCTCCGGGCGCCGCGCCAGCAGCGAGCCGGTGTTGGTGGCGCGGACCTTGTCGAACAGCCCTGGCGCATGGGTGAACAGGTGATCGGCGCCCCATCGCTGCGCCAGCTCGAAGGCGACGGCTTCGGCGCCCAGTTCGGAGACGATGATCTGGTCGATCCCGGCGCATCGGCGCATCGAGGCGAGGGTGGCGTCGAGCAGGGGCAGGCGGGTCCGGCCGCCGTAAGGGATCACGACGGAAAGGCCGTTCGAGCCCATGTCCAAACGACCTCCTGCCTCTGGGATCACGCCCGTGCGCACGGCCGCACAGTGGCGGCTACGCTTGGAGTCGGCAACACGCAAAGCGCGTAAATCGCCGCCGGTCGCGCTGCTCCGGACGGTTCCTAACGGTGGTCGGCCTGGGCGGCCGAGATCAGGTCCAGCGCGGGCGCGTCGGCGGTGATTTCGGCCTGGGGGCCGGCGTTGGTGAAGCGCATCAGTTGGTCGGACGCGCCGTAGGCCGGCCAGGCTGGACGCCCGTCGCTGCGGGCGCCGCCGTTGGGATCGCCGGCGCGGGCGAAGGCGACCCAGTAGGCGCTGACGAGGCTGGCCTGCTCGGCGTCGTTGGCGTCGGTCGGCCAGGGCGAGGCGTTCAGCGTCTGGAACACATACTGGCGGTCCGAGGCGTGGATCGCCCCGCCATAGGTCTTCAGCGCGGCGGGCGAGGCGATGGCGAAGCGGTACAGGTAGGTGGCCGCGCCATGGGCGGCGTGCGCCTTGGCCAGCGCCCGGGCCGGCGCGCCGAACACCACGTCGGTGAGGATGCGGGTGTCGTAGACGGTCTGCGAGCCATAGGCCCCCTGCACCGCCGCGACCTGCGCGGGTGACAGCTTCACCGCATCCTTGAAGCCTGGCGCCCAGGCCTTGGGCACTTCCAGTCCGTTGGAGCCGACCAGATAGGGGATCGGCGCCTCATGACCGGCCTGGAACGCCGCCATGGGATCCTCGGTGAGCAATTGGCCGTCGACGATCGGCGCTTCGCCCTTGGCCATGCTGATCGGGCCGGCGTCGACGATGGCCTGGGCGGGCAGGGCGCGCAGCGCCTCGGCTCCGCCGCTGCCGACGCCGAGCTGCGTGGCGAAGGATGAGCCGTCGGCCTCGGCCTCCGCCAGGGTCTGGCCGTGCTCGGCCCCCAGGCCCGACTCCGAGATCGCCCGCTGGAACAGGCCGCGCGCAGACTTGGCCATCATCAGCCGGTTGACCGAGGCGCCCCCGGCCGACTCGCCGAAGACGGTGACGGTGGAGGGATCGCCGCCAAAGGCCGAGATGTTGCGCCTGACCCACTGCAGCGCCGCGATCTGGTCCATCAGGCCATAGTTGGCCAGCGGCTCGCCCGCGCCCTTGGTCTCCGCGGTCAGGGCGGGATGGGCGAAGAAGCCGAACCGGCCCAGGCGGTAGTTCAGGGTCACCACCACCACGCCCTGCCGCGCCAGCGCCGACCCGTCGTATAGCTTGGCCGAGGCCGAGCCGTTCACCAGCCCGCCGCCGTGGATCCAGACCATCACGGGCAGGGCCTTGGCCCCGGTGGGCGCGAACACGTTCAGGGTCAGGCAGTCTTCGCTCACCGGGCCCGGGCCGACGCCGTTGTCGGTGGGGTCCAGCTTCTGCATGCAGACCGCGCCGTACTGGTCCGCCGGCCGCACGCCCGACCAGGGCGCGGGCGCCTGTGGCGGCCGCCAGCGGAGCGCGCCCACCGGCGGCTTGGCGTAGGGAATGCCGGCGTAGCGCACGACGCCGCTGGTTTCGACGCCCTGCAGTGACCCGCCCTCGACCCTGGCGACCGGCTGCGCCGCCGCCGCCGTCGCGAGCGCGGCCAATCCGGCGCTGGCCAAACCGAGCCCGAGCCGGCGCATCACGTCCGAGGACCTGTTCCGCTGCATCCCATCCCCCGTCGCCGGCGCCTGTACCGGACCCGTTCCAAAGCGGATCATCGGCGACCTCGCCCGGCGCGCGCAAGCCGAAGCGCGACGGGATCGGCTCATTGCACCGCTTGACGGAAGAGTGTCGTCCGGCGGGCGGGCGTTCGCCGGGAGTCATGGGCGCCCCATCTACCGCCCCTGCTGGGCGCATTGGGCGTCCGCACATTCCCAAACGTGCAGCGAGCCTTCATGAAAAGACCCATCAAGATCGATTTCGTATCCGACGTCTCCTGCCCCTGGTGCGTCATCGGGCTCGGCAACCTCGACGCGGCGCTGACGCGCCTGGCCGGCGAGGTCGAGGCCGAGCTTCAGTTCCAGCCGTTCGAACTCAATCCTGGCCTGCCGCCCGAGGGCGAGAGCCGCTTCGACAACGTGGCGCGCAAGTACGGCATCGGCCGGGAGCAGGCGACCGCCAACCGCGAGCGGCAACGCCAGCTCGCCGCCAAGGTCGGCTTCGACATGAACACCACCGACGAGAGCCGGTTCTTCAACACCTTCGACGCGCATCGGCTGTTGCACTGGGCCCAGCTGGAGGGGCGGCAAGAGGCGCTGAAGCGGGCGCTGCTGCTCGCCTATCACGGCAAGATGGAAGACCCGAGCAACTACGAGGTGCTGGTGGCGGCCGCCATATCGGTTGGCCTCGACGGCGCGGCCGCGCGAGAGGTGCTGGTGTCGGACCGCTACGCCGATGAGGTGCGGGCCAACGAGGAGAAGTGGCAGAGCGCGGGGATCAACGCCGTACCGTCGGTGGTGATCGATGGCCGCTATCTGATTTCGGGGGCCCAGCCGCCCGAGGCGTTCGAGCAGGCTATCCGCGAGGCTGCAGCCAAGGCCGCCCGGGCCTAACCGCCTCAGGGCCTGGTCACAAAAGAGCGCGCCGGCTGGCCGGCGCGCGTCCTTGTGTAGAGCTTCGAAGTGTGGGGGCTACTCGCCCATTTCCGAGAGCATGGCGATGTGGGTCGCCTGGGGCAGGGAGCTGGACAGCGGCCCGCACCAGTCCATCGCCTTGGCGCCCGGCGCGACGGCCACGCCGTCGTCGATCAGCGACTGGGCCGGATCGTGGCCGTCGAACAGCACGTGGGCCGGGGTGCGGCCAGAGCTGTCGACCGCACCGGCCGGGGTAATCACCACCTTCTGCACGCCTTGGCTGAGTTCCTTCAGCCGCAGCCGGCCCTGATAGGCCGCCAGCGCTTCGGCGGCGCAGTGGGCGCTGGGAGCCGGTTGGGGCATGACCGCGTCCACCAGCCGGATGTGCTGGCCGTCGACGATGACGACGTCGGCGTTGAGCACCTCGATGGCCGGCGGCGGAGCCTCGACCGACGCCGTGGCGGAGGCCGTGAACAGCGGCTGCGGCTTGGCGCAGGCCGCCGCCAGCAGCGCCGTGGCGGCCAGGGTCAGGCTCAGGAGGATCGTGCGGGCGGTCATGGCGTGTGCTCGGGCGAAGGTGCGGAGGTGCTTAGGAAAGAGCCGCGCTTAGCGGCCGAAGCGGTAGCTGAAGCCCCAGGTCACGTCGGAGGCTTGGTAGTCGCCGGCGTTGCGGTCGACCACGGCGTGATAGTGGGCGTCGGTCTCGCCGACGTAGCGGCGGTTCACTTCGCCCGAGAGCCGGTCGTTGATGGGGTGGTTCAGTTCGACGGTGGCGAAGTTGGCGCCCACGCCCCGGTCCATCACCGCCGCGGCGTCGGGACGGAGGCCGTCCTTCTGGCTGCTGACCAGGTAGGCGGCGGCGTCGGTGCGCGCGGCCCAGCTGGGGGCGGACTGGAAGCTGGGGGCGACCCGCCAGTTGGGGGCGATCTGGGCCGAGGCGGAGGTGACGATCGAGGTGGCGATCAGGGCAGCGCCAGCAGCGGCGGCGATCATCAGAGTGTTCATTTTCCCGCTCCATTTCCAATTGCGACGATAAGACGTCGCCCGGTGGGCGGCGGGAGATGATCACCTGGGTAGGAGCTGATCTCCGCGGATGGAAATAGGACTCTGAGGGCAGGAGCAGTAGCGCCCAAGGGGGAATAGTAGTGTTTCCGAAAACGAATGAATGCGGGCCTTGTCGGCTACTGGCCCGGTCTTCTTCGGGGGACGGCCGCGCCGGCTCGGCGACCTGACCTGCCGCGAATTCAATGACTTCCTGTCCTTGGCGCAGGTCGAGGTGGTTCACCGACAGCTAAGCTGGCGTCGAAGCTCAGTGGGCGGCCAGGACGGGCAGGGTGGCTGGGTGAGCGGCTTGACGGGTGGTCGGTGCGGCCGCGGTGAAGGCCAATTCGACCATCAGGCCCGGCGCGGCGTCGCCCAGGCGCAGGCTGGCGCCATGCCGTCGGGCGATGGCGGCGACGATCGACAGACCCAGCCCGGAGCCTGGCGAGGTGCGGCTCGGCTCGAGCCGGGCGAACGCGCGCAACACCGTCTCGCGGTCGGCCTGGGCGATGCCGGGCCCGTCGTCGCGCACCGACAGCACGGCGTCGTCGTTGGCGGTCCTGAGCTCCACGGCGATGTGCGTGCCGATAGGCGTGTGGCGCAGGGCGTTTTCCAGCAGGTTGGCGATCACCTGGGCCAACAGGTGGGGGTCGCCCTGCACCCGAGCCGGGGCGCAGGCGATGGCCAGGCTGCGGCCGCTTTCCTCGATGTCGGGCCGGAACGCCTCGGCGACGCGCTCGGCCATCTCACCCAGGTCGACCCAGGGGTCGTCGGGATCGCAGCCCAGGCCGCCGATCTCGGACAGCTGCAGCAAGGCGTCGAAGGTGCGCAGGATCTCGGCGATGTCGGCCTCGACGCTGCGAACCTCGCGCACCACGGCCGGATCGTGGGCGGCGCTGGCCTGCAGCCGTTCCAGCTTCTGGCGCACGCGGGTCAGGGGCGTGCGCATGTCGTGGGCGATGTCCACGGTCACCTGGCGCAGCTGGTCGAGCAGCAGGTTGATCCGCTCCAACATGCCGTTGAAGACCTGGCCCAGCTCTTCGACGTCATGACGCGGCGCGCCGGGGCGGGTTGGGACCCGCACGTCCAGCCGCCCGTCGGCGACCTGCTGGGCGGCGGCCGACAGTTGGGCGATGAAGCGCCAGGTGCGCCGGTTGAAGGCGTAGGCGGCGGCCAGGCAGAACAGCACGCCCAGCCCGCCGGCGAGCAACAGGCTGAGCGCGGTGGCGGCCATCTGCTGTTGCTCGATCGACAGGTCCTGGCCGATGCTCAGCACCGAGCCGTCCGGCATCCGCTCGGTGAAGATCAGGAAGTCGCGCCGGCGCGGGATCTCTCCGGCTGCGATATGCTTGGCCTCGGCCCAGCCCAGGGCCATGCCGCCGGGCAGGCGGCCGCCGAGATAGGCGCCGCGCGGGTCGGTCAGGCGATACTCGAAACCGCGCCACAGCCGGGTGCGCTTGGCCACGGTGTGGGGCAGGTGGCTCGCGCCCTTCTGGGCGAACTCGTCCTCCATCGACACCGCCTCGCCGCGCACGTGGTCGCGGATGTTGGCGCGGCTCAGGTGCTGGATCGACAGCAGGCTGAAGCCGCCGGCCAGGGCGAAGGCGGCCACGACCGTCGCCGCGTTGAGCAGCGCCAGCCGCACGCCGGTGCGGGCGAAGCCCTGGCGACGCGTCCTCACAGGGCGCCGACCACGTAGCCCGCGCCGCGCACGGTGCAGATCAGCGGGGCCGAACCCTCGCCGTCGAGCTTGCCTCTCAGCCGGCTGATGTGGGTCTCGACGATGTTGGTGCGGGGATCGAAATGGAAGCCCCAGACCCGCTCCAGCAGCATGGTGCGAGTGACGATCTGGCCGGCGTGCAGCAGCAGGAACTCCAGCAGCTTGAACTCCAGCGGCAGCAGTTCGATCTCGCGCTCGCCGCGACGCACGCTGCGTTCGAGCCGGTTCAGCACCAGATCGTCGGTGCGCAGGATGGTGCGCTCGCGCAGCGGGCTGGCGGCGCGGCGCGCCAGGGAGTTCACCCGCGCGGTCAGCTCGGCCATGGAGTAGGGCTTGACCAGATAGTCGTCGCCGCCTTCCTCCAGCCCGGCCACGCGGTCGGACACCGCGCCCATGGCGGTGACGAACAGCACCGGCGTCTGGCGGCCGCGGGACCGCAGCGTCTGCACCAGCGACAGGCCGCTGCGGCGCGGCAGCATGCGGTCGACGATGATCACGTCGAAGGCGTCGGTGGCGGCGCGCTCCAGCCCGGTCTCGCCGTCGCCGGCGATCTCCACCGCCCAGCCGGCCGCTTCCAGGCCGTGGGCGATCTGGCGCGCCGCCTCGGCCTCGTCCTCCACGACGAGCAATTTCGGCGTGGAAATCTGGTCTTCAGATGTTTGGGCGGACATGCTCGTAATCGCAGCGCCTGAGCGATCGCACCGGATAGAACAGTTTGGGGCTGGAGCGCAATTACGCGTAACATTGAAATATCTCAATGTGGCGCAAATGGCGCTTATATCGCGGCTTTCGAAGTTGTTTTTCCGTATTGGCAGCAACGGTTTGCGGTTGGTCTGTAATATAACTGTCAAGAAACGGCCGACAATCCTTCACTTGTCCGAAGCCCCCCCGATCGGGTGAAAGCCGCCCCAACTTTTCCGGGGGATTGACGCCATGTCACGCCGTTCTCGCCATTCCATGGGCCGCGCTTCGTCTGCGTGCTCGCTGTTCGCTCTGGCCGCCGCGGGGGCGCTGGCAGGGTCCGCCCATGCGGCCTGGGCCGACGATGCGGCGCCGGTCGCCACCGCCGCCGCCGCCGCGAGCGCCGCCGCCGTGACCGCGGCCACCACCGCCGACGCCCAGCCGGGTCCGAACGGGACCTACGCCAAGGATGCGCCGGAGCTGGAGACCATCGTGGTCACCGCCGCCCGCGGCACCGCCGCTTCCCTGGCGCCGTCCACCGCTCCGCTGACCGCCCGCGAGCCGACCTCGATCATCACCCGAACCTTCATCGAGAACGCGGTCCCCGACACCGGCGACTACAACGAGATCGTGATGTTCGCGCCGGGCGTCACCGCCGCCCCGTCTTCCAACGGCCCGGGCCTGGGCGAGAGCGAGCCCACCCTGCGCGGCTTCCAGGACGGCCAGTACAACGTCACCTTCGACGCGGTGCCCTTCGCCGACACCAACGACCCGACCCACCACTCCACCGCCTATTTCCCGGCCTCGACCCTGGGCGCGGTGCAGATCGACCGTGGCCCGGGCGACGCCGGCAATCTCGGCCAGGCGACCTACGGCGGCTCGATCAACCTGTTCTCGCGCACCCTGACCGACGACCCCTACCTGCAACAGAAGGCCACCTACGGCAGCTGGGACACCAGCAACTTCGTCACCACGCTGCAGACCGGCAAGATCAGCCAGCTGCACGACACCCGTATCGCGGCCGGCTTCCAGGAGCTGGACTCCAGCGGCGCCCTGACCTTCAACCACGTCCACGAGTACAATCAGTTCCTCAAGATCGAGACGCCGATCGACTCGCACCTGACCTTCACCGCCTTCGCCACCCACAACAGCGGCGAGGACAACGAGCCCGACAACGCCGGCGTGACCATGGCTCAGGCGGACAAGTTCGGTAAGAATTTCTCGCTGACCAACGACAAGTCTTCGCCGACCTATTACGGCTACAACACCGTCAGCAAGGAGACTGACCTCGAATACCTGAAGCTGAAGGGTAACTACAACCTCGGCTTCAGCTTCGAGGACAGCGTCTACACCTACGCCTATCGCAACGACACGCTGTCGGCGACCGACACCACCCAGGACGCCGCCGAGGTGGCGGCCGGGACCTTCGAGAAGGACGGCGTCGGCTCCAAGGTCGGCCCCAAGGGCAACCTCGACGTGCTGGGCTATGACAAGCTCAACGAGTATCGGGTGTTCGGCAATATCCTGCGCCTGAACGAAGAATTGGGCAGCATGCTCGATATCCGCAGCGGCCTTTGGTACGAAACCGCGGTCACCAACCGCCACCGCTTCGACCTCGACCGCACCCTGGACGAGCCGAACCCGATCGAGAAGGCCCCGGCCATCGGTCCGGCCCCGCCGGCCAACATCCAGTTCCTCGAGCGCTCGAAGTGGATCCACTACGAGCCCTTCCTGGACGTGGACATCAAGCCGATCGAAGGCCTGACCATCACGCCCGGCGTGAAGTACTTCAACCTCGACCGCAAGGTCGACTCGCCGGTCAACTCCAAGACCCGCGTCGAAGACACCGCCAGTTCCGAGACCTTCCAGCGGACCCTGGCGTTCGCCTCGGCGAACTACCTGATCACCCACAACTGGTCGACCTACTTCCAGTACGCCCAGGGCTTCCTGGCCCCGCCGCTGAGCATCTTCTACGTGCTGGCCCCCGGCGCCACGGCGCTGAAGCCGCAGACCTCGACCAACTACCAGCTCGGCACGGTGTTCAACACCAACAAGCTGACCTTCGACGCCGACTACTATTACATCGAACTGACCAACGCGATCGTGAAGGTCGGCGGCTCGGCCGGCAATCCGGTGGAGGCCAACGATCCCGGCACCTCGATCTACAAGGGCATCGAGGGCGAGGCGAACTACGCGCTCTATCCGGGCTTCGCCGTGTTCGCCAACGGCTCGACCAACTCGGCCGAAGACAGCACCCACAAGCAGGTGGCCCAGGCGCCGACCTGGGTGGCGGCCATCGGCGGCATCTATTCCTATGACAAGGTCAGCGTGGCGCTGCTGAACAAGTTCATCGGCCCGCAGTGGGCGGTCGCCGGCGAGCCCACCAACTACAAGATCAATCCCTACAACACCACCAACCTGATCCTCGGCTACGACTTCGGACGCATCAAGGCCCAGGTCGGCATCTACGACCTGTTCGACAACACCAACATTACCGCCATCACCCAGAACGATGGCGTGGCGGTGTTCAGCGGGTCTGGCGCCAGCCCGCTCAACAACCATGACCAGTACTTCTTCCAGCCTGGCCGCAGCGTCCAGTTCACCCTGCGCGCGACGCTCTGATCCCCGCTAGCGCGTAGTTGGAGGGGCCGAGGCCCCGGCCCCTCCTTTTTTTCTCGACGGCGGTCGCGCCGGGAGTTTTGCTCGATGTTCCGTTCCGCTCTGCTCGGCGGCGCCCTGGCGCTTGCCGCATCCGTACCGTTCGCCTACGCCCAGGCCGCGCCCGCGGCTCAGTCGGCGGCCCAAAAGCCGGGCAAGGCGGCCAAGGCCAAGCCCGGGCCGCAGATCCTGTCCATGGCCGTGATCGATCCGATCCGCCTGCTGCCGCCGCCCGCGGCCGACGGCTCCGAGATCCAGAAGACCGAACTCGCCGAGCTGCGCCAACTGCAGGCCACGCGCACCCCCGACCAGTTCGCCCACGCCCAGTGGAACGCCGAGCATGAGGACGCCAGCGCCTTCGCCTCGGCCATGGGCCCCAAGTTCGACCTCGCCGCCCTGCCGGCCACCGCGCGCCTGCTGCAGGACGTGCGCACCGAGCAGTCGGCCATCTCGCGCCTGGCCAAGCAGGAGTTCCACCGCACCCGCCCGTGGGTGGCCGACCCGGCCATCGTCGGCTGCGAGCATGGGAACGACAAGGCCAAGTCGGCCTATCCCAGCGGCCACGCCACCCTGGGCTACACCCTGGCGGTGGTCATGGCCGGCCTGGCGCCCGAGCAGGCCCAGTCGGTGCTGCAGCGCGCCGCCGACTACGCCCACGACCGGCTGGTCTGCGGGGCGCACTATCGCAGCGACATCGTCGCCGGCCAGGCCATGGGCACGGTGATCGGGACCGAGCTGCTGCACGCCCCGGCGCTGCAGGACGAGATCGCCGCCTCGCGCCGCGAACTGGCGATCGCCGGGGTGACCGCGGCGCCCTGATCCGGGCGGGGTGGAGCTGGGATGCGAGTTCAACGTTTTTCGGATAACTGATCACGGCGGCGCGCGGCTACTCGGCCGCCGGCGCCAGGCATAGGTTTCTCGACAACGGCCGCCGGGCCTTCCACCATCACATTCGATGGCGGACCCGGCGATGACCGAAGGGAGATGAAGCCATGGACGAGGACGTGATCAGCCTCGACGCTCCGCGTTGGAACGTCGATCCCGCGGATAGCGGCAAGGACGCCGCCTTCCTGGCCGAGCTGCGCGCGATCGTGGGCAAGGCCCACGTGCTGAGCGATCCGGCCAGCACCCGCAGCTATCGCACCGGCTTCCGCTTCGGCGGCGGCGCGGCGGTGGCGGTGGTGCGGCCGGGCTCGCTGGTCGAGCAGTGGCGCGTGCTGCAGGCCTGCGTCGCGGCGGGCAAGATCGTCATCATGCAGTCGGCCAACACCGGCCTGACCGGCGGCTCGACCCCGGACGGCGACGACTACGACCGCGGCGTGGTGATCATCAACACCCTGCGTATCGACGGCCTGCACCTGATCGACGGCGGCCGCCAGGTGGTGTGCCTGCCAGGCGCGACCCTGTTCGAGCTGGAAAAGGCGCTCAGGCCGCTGGGGCGAGAGCCGCATTCGGTGATCGGCTCCTCCTGCATCGGCGCCTCGGTGTTCGGCGGCGTCTGCAACAACTCGGGCGGCGCCCTGATCCAGCGCGGCCCGGCCTTCACCCAGCTGGCGCTGTACGCCCGGATCGACGCGGCGGGCCAGCTTGAGTTGGTCAACCACCTCGGCATCCAGCTCGGCAACGACGCCGAGACCATCCTCGAGCGGGTCGAGCGGGGCGACTTCAAGGCGGCCGACATCGCCCATGACGACGCCCGCCACGCCTCCGATCACGGCTATGCCGAGCATGTGCGCGACGTGGAGGCTGAAACGCCCGCGCGCTTCAACGCCGACCCGCATCGCCTGTTCGAGGCCTCGGGCAGCGCCGGCAAGGTGATGCTGCTGGCCGTGCGGCTCGACACCTTTGAGCAGGACCAAGAGAGCGCGGTGTTCTACGTCGGCTCCAACTCCACGGAGGAGCTGGAGGAGATCCGCCGCCACATGCTGGCGAACTTCAAGGCGCTGCCGGTCTCGGGCGAGTACATGCACCGCGACGCCTTCGACATCGCCGAGCGCTACGGCAAGGACACCTTCCTGGCGATCCAGTATCTGGGCACCGACCGCCTGCCGGCGATGTTCGCGCTCAAGGCCCGGTTCGACGCCTTGGCCAGCCGGTTCAGCTTTATGCCGCGCAATCTCAGCGACCGGGTGATGCAGGCCGTCAGCCAGTTGTTTCCCAAGCACCTGCCCAAGCGGATGGTCGACTATCGCAATCGCTACGAGCACCACCTGATCCTGAAGATGGCGGGCGAGGGGATCGAAGAGGCGCGCGCCTATCTGGGCGCGATCTTCCCGTCAAAGTCGGGCGATGTCTTCGAGTGCACCGCGTCTGAGGGCGAAAAGGCCTTCCTGCACCGCTTCGCCGCCGCCGGCGCCGCAGTGCGCTACCGCGCGGTGCATGGGCGCGAGGTCGAGGACATCGTCGCCCTGGACGTGGCGCTGCGGCGCAACGACCACGCCTGGTTCGAGACCCTGCCGGCCGAGGTCGAGGCGCCGATCCTGCACAAGCTCTACTACGGGCACTTCTTCTGCCACGTGTTCCACCAGGACTATATCGTCGCCAAGGGGCACGACACCTTGGCGTTGGAGCATCGGATGTGGGAGTTGCTCGACGCGCGGGGGGCGGAATATCCGGCCGAGCACAATGTCGGCCACCTGTACCACGCCAAGCCGGCGCTGAAGGATCACTACCAGGCGCTCGATCCCTGCAACGCCTTCAATCCGGGGATCGGCCACACCTCCAAGCACCTGCACTGGCGCTGAGATGGACCTGGTGACAGCCCTTCGGGTGTTCGAGCGCGCGGTCACCACCGGCTCGCTGTCCCAGGTGGCGCGCGAGATGGGCATGAGCCAGCCCGCCGCCTCGCGCCATGTGAGCATGCTCGAACACCACTTCGGCGCCGCCCTGCTGCACCGCTCCACCCGCGGGATTGTCGCCACCGAGGCCGGCCGCAACCTGCTGGAGCACGCCACCGCGGTGATCGAGGCGGTGGATCAGGCCGAGGTGGCGCTGGAGGCCGGGCGCGGGGCGGCGGGGCGTGTGCGGGTGGGGGTGACGGTGGCGTTCGGCCACTTCCTGCTCGACCACCTGCAGCCGCTGCTCGAGGCCCATCCCGGCCTGGTGGTCGAGCTGGTCATGCGCGACGGCTTTGGCTCGATGATCGAGGAGAACCTCGACGTGGCGGTGCGCACCGGCGAGGTCACCGACGCCTCGCTGATCATGCGGCTGGGCGCCTACAACGCCCGCTGCCTGGTGGCCGCGCCCGGCTATGTCGCCCGTCACGGGGCGCCGGAGCGGCTGGAGGATCTCGCCCGCCACGACTGCATCGCCTACACCGGCGACACCGACGACTACGAATGGCGCTTCGACGAGCCGCAGGGCCTGGTGGCCGTGCCGGTGCGCGGGCGCGTGCGGCTCAACAACCGCCATGCGATCCGCAAGGCGGCGCTCTGCGGCCTGGGCGTCGCCCTGCTGCAGCACTACCTGGTCGCCGACGACATCGCCGCGGGGCGGCTGGTGCGCCTGCTGCCCCAGCACCGGCCCCACGCCCTGCCGATCCATATCGTCTACCCCTCCCGCGCGGCCCTGACCCGGCGCACGCGGCTGGTGATCGACTGGCTGCTGGCGGTGCTGGGCGAGACGGTGGCGGTGGAGACGGCCGAGCCGGCGCCGGCAGGGTGAAACCGGGCGTCGACGTAGCCATTTTCAGGACATGAGCCGCATCGCCGTTCGTCTCGTCATCCAGGGTCGGGTCCAGGGCGTGGGATATCGCTGGTGGACGCTGGGCGAGGCGCGCCGGCTGAAACTCGACGGCTGGGTGCGTAACCGCGCCGACGGGTCGGTCGAACTTGTGGCCGTGGGGGCGCCGGAGGCGCTGGAGCGGTTGCAGGCGGCCTGCCGCCGCGGCCCGCCGCCGGCCCAGGTGACGTCCGTCGAACGGTCGCCGGCGAAAGACGAAGGCTACGACGGTTTTCACGAACGGCCGACGCTGTGACGCGGGCGGCGAAGGAGTGAGCATGGCGTCCGGGGACATCTTCACCGCCGTCGACGACTATATCGACCAGCTGTTCGCGCCCTTGAGCATCAAGGGACACGACGGCCTGGCCGGCGCGCGGGTGCGATAGTCATGGCGCGTAATCCCACATCCCCCGGCTCGCCGCGAAGCCGCGCCGCCCAAACGCCAAGCCAAACGCCAAACCGGGCGCCAAGCCAGGCCACGACCGAGGCGGCGACCGACACGACGACGACCCAAATGAAGGTCGAGGCGGCGACGAGCCCGCAGCCGCTCACCGAAGACCTGATGGAGCGGGTGGAAGAGCCCGGCGTGTCGGGCGATGCCGGCCTGGCGCCGGCCGAGGCCGGGCAAAAGGTGCTGGTGCTGCAGGGCGGCGGCGCGCTGGGCGCCTACCAGGGCGGCGTGTTCGAGGCCCTGGCCGAGGGCGGCCTGACTCCGGACTGGGTGATCGGCACCTCGATCGGCGCCATCAACGCGGCCCTGATCGCCGGCAACCGCCCGGAAGACCGGCTGTCGCGCCTGCACGCCTTTTGGCGGCGGGTGCAGCACGGCGGCCTGACGCGGGCCGCCGCCAGCGGCTGGCTGTTCGGCCGGGTCTGGGCCGACGCCATGGTGGCCGCGACCGGCGTCCCCGGCTTCTTCGAGCCCGCCACCTCGGCCCTGTTCGGCATGGACGCCCGGGTCGGGGCCGAGCGGGCGGCGTTCTACAGCACTGCGCCGCTGGAGCAGACCCTGCACGAACTGGTCGATTTCGACCTGCTCAACGACGGACCCATGCGTCTGACCGTGGGGACCACCAACCTGCGCACCGCCGAGATGCGCTATTTCGATAGCCGCGCCGAGCGGCTGACGGCGCGCCACATCATGGCTTCCTGCGCGTTGCCGCCATCCTTCCCGCCGGTGCGCATCGACGGCGAGCTGTACTGGGACGGCGGGGTGGTCTCCAACACCCCGGTGGAGGCGGTGTTCGACGACAACCCGCGCCGCAGCGGCCTGGCGATCTGCGTCCACATGTGGGACCCGGACGGCCGCGAGCCGGACAGCCTGACCAAGGTGCTCGCGCGCGAGAAGGACGTCCGCTACAGCAGCCGCGCGGTCAGCCACATCGCCCGGCAGAAGCAGCTTCACAAGCTGCGCCACGTGATCTCGGAGCTGTCCAAGCGGCTGCCGGCCGAGGTGCTGGCCTCGCCCGAGGTGCGGGCCCTGACGGCCTATGGCTGCACCACCCGTATGCACGTCGTGCGGCTGATGGCGCCGGCCCTGGCGGGCGATGCGGCGACCAAGGACATCGACTTCAACGCCGAGAATATTCAGGCCCGCTGGCGCCAGGGTCGCCTGGACACCGAGCACCTGCTGGCCGAGGCGCCCTGGCGCGGTGAGTTCGACGACCTGGAAGGCTTCATCCTGCACGAAGCCCGCGACGGCCGGGTGGTGGACGGCCCGGGCTAGGCGCCGAACACCTCGGCTGGGCCGGGCAGGGCGGCGTTGGCGGGTTCGGCGGCCAGCGCCTCGCCGACCCAGGCCTGGAAGGCGGCGATGGCCAGTTCATGGCGCGGCGACAGGCGGCCCGTGGCGTAGATCCCGGCCGCCAGGTTCTGCTGCACCCGCTCCACCGCCCAGGCGTCCTCGGCGATCACCGCGTCGCTCATGGCCACGGTCTCTTCGGCCACCGGCTCGCCGCCCGGCGTCAGGTAGATGTAGTCGAGCCGCATGGCGTGCGGCCCGTCGGGCAGCATCCGCTCCACCATCAGGCCCTCGCCATAGACGTTGACCCCGGTGTTGGGCCACAGCCAGGCCCACAGGCCGTCATAGACCGGATCGGGCTTCCTCAGCGGGGCCTCGTGCAGGGCGGCGTGGCCGTCCATGGTCACGCTGTAGCGCGTGGAGTCGATCTCGGCGTCCAGGCCCGGATGGATGGAGGGGACGTGGTAGCCCTCCAGATAGTTCTCGACATAGGTCTTCCAGTTGCAGGCTAGGCGATGGCTGCGGGTGAGGCCGACCTTCAACCCGCTCCAGTCGCGCCCTTGCAGCCGCCGCTCCAGTGGGGCGACCAGGGCGGCGAGCGGGGCCGCGTCGAGGTCCAGGTTCAGAAACACCAGCCCGCGCCAGCTCTCCACCCGCACCGGGAACAGGCTGAACGCGCGCGGATCGAAGTCGGGCGCCGGGCCGAAGTCGCGCGCCTGGCGCAGCCGGCCGTCGAAGGCGTAGCGCCAGCCGTGGTAGCGGCAGACCAGCGCGCCGTCGCAGCGGCCCTTCGGCCCCTGGGTCAGCGGGCCGGCGCGGTGGCGGCACACGTCATGGAAGCCGTTCAGCCGCCCGGCCTCGTCGCGCACCACCACCAGCGGATAGCCGGCCAGGTTCTCGGCCCGCCAGTCCCCCGCCTGTTCGAACTCGCTCTCATGGCCGAACAGTTGCCAAGTGCGGGCGAAGATCGCCGTTCGCTCGCGGCCCAGCAACTCGGGATCGACGTACCAGGCGGCGGGTGCGGTGAAGAGGGGACGGGCGGCGTCGACCATGCGGAACCTCCACGAGGAACCGGCAGCCTAACAGCAGATCGCGGCTGTCCGCACCCTCTTCGGCAGGCCCCGTCAGCCCTTGATCTCGATCCGGTTCTGCCTGCGCGCCGCGGTTTCCGTCTTCGGCAGGGTGACCGTCAGCAGGCCGTCGCGATAGCGGGCTTCGATCTTGCTGCGGTCGATGTCGGCCGGGATCGGGAAGCGCCGTTCGAAGCTGCCGAAGCGACGTTCGCTCATGCGATAGGCCGAGCCGGAATCGTCTTTCGATTCAAACTTGTGGCCTGAGATGGCGAGGTTATCGCCGCGCACGCTCAGCTCCAGCTCTTCGCGGGAGAGGCCCGGAAGTTCGACATGGAGCAGGTAGGCGCTTTCGGTTTCCTTCACATCGGTGGCGGGCAGGCCGAGCATGGAGGCCATGCTCCAGCCGGCGAACGGCCGGGCCGCGTGCAGGCCGGCGAAGGCGCCGGCGCCCGTGGTCTGGCCCCACATCTCTTCGAGCCAGCGGTTCATCTCCAGCGGCATGGCGAACAGCGGCTCCATGGCGTCGCGCCAGTTGGCGGCCATTTCGCGGCCCATCTGGCGGCTGCGCTCGCTGAGTTCCCGCGTGGCCTGGACGGTGGTCTGGGAGAGGTCGCGCGCCACATCGACCATCTCGTCGCTGCGCCGCTTGGCGTCGGCGGCCTGTGCGCCAAAGGAGCGATGCTCGCCATTGGTGACCGGCGAGGCCTCGTCTTCACGGCCGCGGGGCCGCCGGTTCGCGCTTAGATTGTCGGGGGTGTTGTGGGGTTGGGCATCAGCCATGATGCATCCTTCCGCTGTGGATGGAGTAGCCCCTCTGCATCATCCTATCGCGTTGATCGTAGATATTGGAACCCATCTTGTCAGAATTTTTAGCTTAGCCATTATCTGTCAATTGTTACTTGAGCGTAATTTTACCTCATCACGGATGTTTCGTGCTCGGCGCGCCTCGTTGCTGCGCCAAGGCTTGGTGATTGTGCGGTAGAGCGCGCAGGCGGGTGTGAGCGGACAATCCAGAGCCTGTGGAAAGCCACACAACTTTTTGCGAGAACTGTGCCTCGATGAGTGGCGGTTCCGTCGATCAGGGCGCGGTCTGGTGCAGGACTTCGGCGGCGACGGCGTGGGTGTCGCCGTGCGGCTGGTCGGGATAGCCGGCGTGGCCTTGGTTCCAGCGCTCGCCAAAGGCGTACCAGTCGATCGGCGCCGCGGGTTGGCCGGTGTGCAATTCATGGCTCAGGCCGGCGAAATAGGCCGACCAGCGGGGGCGGTAGTAGTCGGCCGTGAGGCCAGCCAGGTCCTTATTGCCGTAGTCCTGCAGATGCGCCCCGGCGCTGGCCTCGCGCGTGCCCCAGGTGGTGATCAGCGAGCGTTGGTCGTGCTCCAGCCGGTCCTGTTCCGCCTTGTCCACGCCCCAGCTCCGCGCCGCGCTGAGCCAAGGACCGAGCAGGAACTGGCGGTTGGTCGCCAGCAGCCGGTCCTGCAGGTCCATCAGTTGCAGCCAGCGCGCGGTCAGGACGTCGAACCGCGGGGCGTCCTTGGCGCGATAGGCCGCGTCGATGCGGGGCAGCAGCAGACGGCTCTCATTGGCCAGCACCTGGCGGGCGACGTCGGTCAGGTCGTAGCCATAGCCCTCCGCGCCGCGCAGGGCCGGTGAGACCTGCAGCAGTTCGGCCAGGGCCTGGCGGAACTGTTCTGGCGGATAGCGCATCCCTTCGGGCGACCAGTGCGAGGCGTGGACGGTGGTCAGGCTGGGCTCGGCGTCGAACAGGGATTCCTGGCCGGCGTTGCGCTCGCTGTTGAACGGGACGTCGCTCACCTTGATGTCGTAGGCGGTCTTGAGCAGCGCGGACCAAGCCGCCGCCGCGTGCGGGTCGATCCCGCCATAGCGCCGGCGGGCGTAGTCGGCGGCCCATTGGCCAAGGTCGGTCGGCGTCTCGCGCCAGGCGGCCTCGGTGAAGACATCGAAGGCGAACGGGTTGGTGTCCAGCCCCTCGGTGAACACCGCGGTCCCGATCAGGTTGGGGTTGGCGTGGGCGGCGGCGGTCAGGCGGCCGTTGATCTCGCCAAGGTTGGCGCCCAGCGTATTGCGGCCGCCAAATTCCCAAATCCCACCAAAGAGATATGGCGCGTTCTTAAAGTCGGCCTGGCGATCATTACGGGGTTCGCGGGTGTGATCGATGTCGATGATGTAGAGGTGGCTGCGGTCGACCCCGGACAGCAGCTCCTGGCGCGGGTTGCCCTCCCAGGCCAGCATCATCCAGTCGGCGCCGGGGTGGGCGGCGTGCAGCGCATCCTGGATCCTGCGCGCGGCCTCGGCCACCGGCACGTCGCCCGAGGCGCCGCCCTCCTGGAACACCTCCATGTCGTAGATGGGGCCTGAACCTGACATCGCTGAGCCGAGCATCTCCTGCTGGTTGCGATAGAAGCGGTCGGCGATGCGGGCGAACAGCGGGTCGCGCGGATCGAGCCAGTCCGGCCGGTCGAACCCCGCCCACTTGCCCTGCCGCACCACGTGCATCTGCGGATAGATCCGCGACAGCGCGGCCGGGACCACGCCGTAATAGCCGGACAGCACCGGCTCGATGCCCAGCTCGGTCAAGCGCCCAAGGATGCGGCGGGCCGACTGCAGCCGGCGCTGCATCAGTTCACGGCTGATCGGGCCGTCGAAGCAGCACAGGTTGCCCATCAGCTGCCAGTTCTGGTGCGCCGGCGCGGCGATCCAGGCCCGCACCTCGGCGTCGGACAGGCCGAGGTCGGTGAAGGTCTTGTACAGCACCGCATCGCTGCCGCGCTCGACCAGCACGGTGTTGATCCCCGACAGGGCCAGCACGTCGATCTCGCGTTCCCAGCGCGGCCAGTCCCAGTAGGCGGTGGAATAGCCGTCGGTGTTCTCGTTCAGCGCATAGCGGGCCGCAAAGCGCGCGCGGCCTTCGATCGGCCGCGCGGGCAGGGGCCAGCGGCCGGGCGCGAGCCGGTCGCCATTGGTGGTGATGCTGACGTGGGCGACGTATTTCAGATACCAGTTCACCCCGAACAGCACGGCGCTGGGGGTTGAGCCGCGCACCGCGATCTGGCCGCCCTCAGCCTTGATCAGGAAGCGTTCGCCCTGGCCGTCGGGCCGGAGCAGGCCGAGCTGGAACTGCTCCGCGTGCTGGTGCAGCAGGCGTTGCAGCACCCCGCGCGCCGGCGCGAGATCGGCGGCCCGGCTCGGCGTGGTTGCGCCCAGATCCAGGACCAGGCCCAGCACCAGGCCGGCGATGACGCTCAGCAACCCCGCGCGGATGTTCATGGCGTTTCTCTCAGTGCAAGAGCGGCGGGACTGAAGGGGCGGATGCGCCGTCTTCGGAGCATCGACGCGCGACTGGCGTCCCCATGCGGATGCTTGTACGACATCATGCAAGGACAGCGATGTCAGCCGCGAGGCTCGGTCTAAAGCCGGGCGCCACGCCAGGGATGGATCGAGTATGGGTACGACGCGTCGAGAGTTCGCTCAGCTGGCCACCGCGGTTGGAGCGGCCGTGGCCGGGGCCAAGACCGCGTCGGCCCAGAGTAAGGGCGAGGGCAAGGGCGACGGGGCGTTTCGGCCCAACATCGTCTACGTCCACTCCCACGATTCCGGCCGCTACCTGCGCCCCTACGGCCACGACGTGCCGACGCCCAACCTGCTGCGGCTGGCCAAGCAGGGCGTCCTGTTCCGCCAGGTCCACTGCGCATCGCCCGGCTGCTCGCCCAGCCGCGCGGCGCTCCTGACCGGCCAGGCGGCGCACAGCAGCGGCATGCTGGGCCTGGCTCACCTGGGCTGGAGCCTGCACGACTATCGCCAGCACATGCTGCACACCCTGCGCCCGCACGGCTATCACTCGGTGCTGGCGGGGCTGCAGCACATCGCCAAGGACCCGCACGTCATCGGCTATGACGAGATCCTGCCGCACCGAACCGAGCACGCCAGCGACGTGGCGCCGGGCGCGGCCCGCTATCTGCTGAACAAGCCCAAGCAGCCGTTCTTTCTCGACGTGGGCTTCTTCGAGACCCATCGCGACTTCCCGGACCCGGTGGACAATCCGGACTACATCATGCCCCCGGCGCCGATCCCGGATACCTCGCGTACGCGGCTGGACATGGCCGGCTTCCACGCCAGCGCCCGGTTGATGGACCGCGGGGTGGGCATGGTGCTGGATGCGCTGGAAAAGGCAGGGCTGGCCGACAACACCCTGGTGCTGAGCACCACCGACCACGGCATCGCCTTCCCCGACATGAAGTGCAACCTGCTCGACGGCGGCACGGCGGTGTCGATGATCATGCGCGGGCCGGGGGTCTTCGCGAAGCCCGGCGTGTGCGACGCTCTGATTTCGCACATCGACGTGTTCCCCACGCTCTGCGAGTATTTGGCCATTGAGCGGCCGGCGTGGCTGCAGGGCCAGTCGTTCCTGCCGATCCTGCGGGGCGAGACGGCCCAGATCAACGACGCGGTCTATGGCGAGGTCACCTACCACGCCGCCTACCAGCCGATGCGCTCGGTGCGGACCGAGCGCTGGAAGTACATCCGCCGCTACGACGGCCGTACCGCGCCCAACCTGCCGAACTGCGACGACGGCGGCAGCAAGGCTTACTGGGTCAAACAAGGCTGGCGCGAGCAGCCGGTGGCGCCGGAAGAGCTGTACGACCTGGTGTTCGATCCCAACGAGACCAACAACCTGATCGCGGCCGAACGGACCCGGCAGGTGGTCGCCGACATGCGCGGACGGCTCGACGCCTGGATGAAGCGGACCAACGATCCGCTGCTGCAAGGCCCGGTGCCGCTGCCGGCCAATGGGCGGGCGGTGGACCCCAACGCCCTGTCGCCCGAGTCGCTCAAGGGCACGATCTAGGGTCACGCGCTGCACCACATTGGTGTTGATGCGCCGTTGCGTGCTTCGAGACGCGGCTGGCGCCGCTCCAGCATGACGAAGGTTGTTGGACACCAAGGCCCGTCATCCTGAGGAGCCCCAAAGGGCGTCTCGAAGGACGCAGAGCCTCCTGACGCTCCAGGTGAGCTGAGCGCAAAAAGGAAAGGCCGAAGGGAAGGAGCCTCGCGACCCCCGCCCTTCGGCCCACCCATCCTTAGAACTTCATCACGGCGCTGAACTGGTAGTCGGCCCCGAACAGGGGACGGCCCAGGAACACGCCGTTCGCGGCCACGCCGCTGCCCAGCACGCGAGAATTTCCCTCGGTGATGGCCAGGGTGTTGGTCACGTTGGTGCCGGTGAACAGCAGCTGGATGTGGTGAGGCAGGTCCAGCGTCGCCCCGATGTCCAGCGTGTTGTACTCGGGCAGCGGCTGGGTGTTCTGCAGGTCCGCGAAGCGCTGCGACACGTGGGTGACCGTGCCGAAGATGTTGAACGGCCCCACCGGGGTGGTGAAGGTGTAGCTGGGCGTCAGGCGGAACTGGAAGTCGGGCTGGCGCGCGACCTCGTTGCCCTCGATGCCCGGGCCGCCGGCGGTGTAGGTCCCGTGCTGGTAATCGCCCGAGATCGCCAGGTCGAACGGCGCCAGGATATCGACGCCCAGCCGCTTGAACGGCCGCACGTCGCCGTCGAACTCCAGGCCCTCGGCCTGGGAGTCGGTGACGAAGGTGACCTGGGTGACCTGGCCGTTGGCGGCCGACAGGGTCTGGGTGGTCGGTTGACCCTGGAACTTGTTGTAGAAGCCGGTCAGGTCCAAGGCGTACCACGAGCCGAAGGTCTTGATGCCGCCCTGGGCCTGGTCGACGTAGGTGGTGTTGCGCACCCCGCTCCGCAGGTCGTCGAAGGTCGGCAGGGCGTAGCCGTGGTTGTAGGCCACGAAGCCGTTCAAGTGGTTCAGGAACTCGTAGTTGGCGTCCACCGCGAAGGAGGAGGCCTGGCCGCTGTAGCTGAGCGAGCTGTAGGTGCCCGTCAGCACCGAGGCGTTGTTGTCGTAGATCGCCAGCGGGCTGCTGTTGAGGTTGGCGGTGGTGGTGTTGCCGAGGCTGCCGTTGACGCTCTCGTATTCAAAGCGAATGCCGGCGTCCACGCGCAGCTTGGTGGTCACCTTCCAGGTATCGGACAGGAAGCCGGCGACGTTCTTGGCGTCGTAGTAGTTGTTGAGCGCGAACGAGACAGGCGAGGCGATGCCATCCGGGCTGGTCGCCTGCACACCGTTGTCCAGGGTGACCTGGATCGGATCGGCGTTGTTCTGCACCGTCATCAGCTGGTTGTTGCCGAGATACCAGGTGTCGTGGTCGTGGTAGTCGGTGAAGTAGACGCCCACGGTCAGGGTGTTGCCTTCGAACAGGTCGTGCGACAGGCGGGCCTCGTCCTGGAAGGCGTTGAGCCGCTTGTCGACGTCCCATACGCCGACCTCGATCACCTGCTGGTTCATGTTGGTGATCGCCTTGCCGGTGCTGACCGAGGTGGCCGTACCGGTGGTGGCGGCGCGGCCGGCCGCGGCGACGGTCGCCGGGATGCCATTGGCGGTGGTGACCGCGCCCGAGATGAAGGACCCGAGCGTTTCCGGCGTGGAGCCGGTGAACTGGGCGATCGTGGGCGCGTCTTCGTCGATGTAGGACAGCTTGTTGCTGAACGTCCAGCCGTCGATGCGCTTGTCGAAGTCGAAGCCGACGATGTGGTTGTCGGTGCCGCGACCGGTGGAGACGTCGACGGTCTTGGAGCCCGGCGCCGCCCCGTTCAGGCCCGGCGTGGTGTCGAAGGTCACCGTGCGGGTGGCGTTGCCGTAGAAGGTGGCGGTCAGCGGGTTGAAGCCCGGGAAGCCGTGCACCGAGATGTTGTTGCCCGAACCGGTCGAGAGCAGCGGGATCGGGGTGAAGAACGCGTTCTCGTCGTGGGTGACGCGCGCATAGAGCTGCAGGCGGCCGTCCTCGATGTCGTGGGTCACGGTGGCGACGAACTGATAGCCCTGGTCGGCCGGGAACTGGGTGTTCCGCACGCCGTCGTCGGTGCGATAGAAGCCGCCGACGCTGGCGTACCAGCCATCGGTGATCTTCTCGCCGTAGTAGCCGTCGACGCGGAACAGGGCGCCGGTGCCGGTGGTGACGCGCAGCGAGCCGCCGGGGTCGTCCTCACCGTTCTTCTGCACGAAGTTGATCGTGGCGCCGGGCTGGCCGTTGCCGAGCAGCACGGCCGGGCCGCCGATGGTGGCTTCCGTCCGCTTGATGGTGTCGTCCAGGCGGAACTGGGTGGAGTTGTCGAGGAACGACAGCGACGGCGTCGGGAAGATCGGCAGCGAGTCGAGCTGGAAGGTCACGAACGGGGCGTCGCCGGTGCTCGGGAAGCCGCGCACCTCGATGTTGGGCCCCGACACGCCGCCGGTGGTTTCGACGAAGACGCCGGGCACCAGCTTCAGCAGGTCGGCCGAGCTGCTGGGCGCGGAGTTGTGCAGTTGCTGTTCGTTGATGGTGGTCAGGGCGTAGCCGGTCTGCAGCTTGCGCTGGCCTTGCGGGTTCACCGAGCCGACCACCACGATCTCGTCGACCGTGGCGCTCGGCGCTTGCCCGGCCGTTTCCGGCGCGGTGGCGACGGGCGCCTGGTCCGCCGGCACCGCGGAGGGCGTGGCCGGCGGTGGCGGCGGCTGGGTGGTGTCCTGGGTCTGGGCTTGGGCCGCGCCTGCCGTCAGCAGGGCCACGGCGGACGCCGACAGCATCAGCGCCTGCAATCTCGATAGAGCCATTGTTCTAGTCTCCCCTTTGTGCGCCCGTGCCGGCGCTTGGTGTGCTTCGGATCCGCTCCCCGATCCGAATGCTCTTTGGCATCCGTTATTCGAGGGGGTGAAGAGTGCGGTTACTGTACGCGTTTGGGCGCCGTACTATTGGCGTCGTTTCTTGGCGTAGGTGTCGAAGGCGACGGCGAGTACAATAATCGCGCCGATCGCGATCTGCTGGTAATAAGAGTTGATCCCCATGATCACGAGGCCGTTGCTCAGCACGCCCACCAGCAACGCCCCGATAATGGTGCCGCCAACCCCGCCGACCCCGCCGGCCAGGCTGGCGCCGCCGATCACCACCGAGGCGATCACCCGCAGCTCGTAGCCCACCCCGGCCACGGCCTCGGCCGATCCCAGGCGCGCGGACAGCAGGAAGCCCGCCAGCCCCGACAGCAGGCCGACCATGACGTAGACGCTGGTCTCCACCGCCTTGACGTTCAGGCCGGTCAGCCGCGCGGCCTCGACGTTGCCGCCGACGGCGTAGATCTGGCGGCCATAGCGGGTGTAGCGCTGCACCACGTAGCCGGCGGCGGCGACCAGCAGGAAGATCACCACCGGCGTCGGCACGCCGAGGATCGCGCCAACGCCCCACCAGCGGAAGCTGCGGTCGAAGCCGCCGATCGGCCCGCCGTCGTTGATCAGCAGGGTCGCGCCGCGCCAGATGGTCAGGCCGCCAAGGGTGGTGATGAAGGCCGGTACGTTGAGCAGGGTGGTGGCCTTGCCCTGCAGGTAGCCCACCGCCCCGCCGACCAGGATCGAGACGGGCAGGGCGACCAGCCAGCCTCCGGCCCCGTGCAGGCCCAGCGCCTGCACGACCCAGGCGCCGCACATGGCGGCGAAGGCCAGCACCGAGCCCACCGACAGGTCGACGCCGGCGGCGACGATGACGAAGGTCATGCCGACGGCGATGATCCCGCAGATCGACACGTCGGTCAGGATGTTGCGCAGGTTGCGCAGCGACAGGAAGTTCTGGTTCTGCAGCTCGAAGAACGCCGCCATCAGCACCAGGAAGGCCCCGGTGCCGTACTGGCGCAGCAGCTCCGTGGTCGAGGCGCGGCGCGAACGCGCCGGCCCGGACGCCGTGGTGACCTTGCTGTCCAGCGCGCCGGGCATGTTCGCGGTTTTCGCCTTCATCTGCATCACGCCGCGGTGCGGACGACGCCGTGCGCCGCCGCCTCGTCCACCGCCATCAGGCGCATCAGGGTCTCCTCGTTGGCGCCTGGCCCGTCGAGCACGCCCGAAATGCAGCCCTCGCGGAACACCGCGATGCGGTCGCTCACGGCCAGGATCTCAGGCAGCTCGGAGGAGATGACGATCACGCCCACGCCCTGGGCCGCCATGCCGGCCAGCACCTGGTGCACCTCGGCCTTGGCGCCGACGTCGATGCCGCGCGTGGGTTCGTCGACGATCAGCACCCGCGGCGACAGGGCCATGCAGCGGGCCAGCAGCACCTTCTGCTGGTTGCCGCCCGACAGCTTGCCGATGGCGGTGTCCTGGCTGGGGGTCTTGATGCGCAGGGCCTGGCGGTAGTGGTCGACCAGGGCGGTCTCGGCCGCTTCGTCGATGAACACGCCCCAGCGCGACAGCCGCTTGAGGCTGGGCAGCGTCATGTTGCGCTTGACCGACTGGTCGAGGAAGCAGCCCTGCCGCTTGCGGTCCTCGGGCACCAGGGCCACGCCGTGGCGCACCCCCTCGCCCGGCGAGCGGAGCAGGCCGACCTCGCCGCCGCCCATCCACATGACACCGCTGTCGCAGCGGGCCGCACCAAAAATGATATGGGCGAAATCGCTTCGCCCGGCGCCGACCAGTCCCGCCAGCCCAAGGATTTCCCCGGCCCGGAGTTCGAGGCAAAGGTTGCGCAGCGCCTTGACCGTCGGGCTGGCGGCAGGCCCCTGGCGGCAGACGTTCTCGACCCGCAGCACCACCTCGCCCAGCGGCGCGGTGCGGGCGCGGCGGGCGAACTCGACGTCGCGTCCGACCATCAGCCGGACCAGGTCGGCGATCTCGTGACCCTCGACCTCGCCGTCGGCGACGAAGCGGCCGTCGCGCAGCACGGTGAAGCGGTCGCAGATCGCCTGCACCTCGACCAGCCGGTGGGTGACGTAGATGATGCTGACGCCGCGGCGCTTCAGGTCGCGCACGATGCGATGCAGGGCCTCGACCTCGCGCTCGCTCAGCGCGGCGGTGGGCTCGTCCATGATGATCAGCCGCGCCTGCAACGTCATGGCCTTGGCGATCTCGACCATCTGCTGCTCGGCGATGGACAGGCTGCGCACCGGCGCGCGCGGATCGAGCGACAGGCCGAGGTCGGCCAGGATCTGATGGGCGCGGGCGTGCATGGCGCGCCAGTCGATCAGGCCCCCGAGCAGGCCTTGTCGGCAGGGTTCGCGGCCGAGGAACATGTTCTCGGCCACCGACATCTCGGGCAGGAGGTTGAGTTCCTGGTAGATGGTGACGATGCCGGCGTCCTGGCGCTTCAGCGGGGTGTCGTGCGGGTCGAGCCGGGCGCCGTCGAACACCACCGCGCCGCGGTCCTGGGCCTGGGCCCCGGACAGGACCTTCAGCAGGGTCGACTTGCCCGCGCCGTTCTCGCCAAGCAGGGCGTGGACCTCGCCGGCGCGCACCTGCAGGCTGACGCCATCCAGCGCCTTGACGCCGGGGAAGCTCTTCTCGACGGCCTGGACATCAAGCAACATCGCGCTTTCCACAAGCTGACGCGGGTCTAGCGGGCGAGATTTAAGCGGGCGAGGCTCGGGCTCGAGGGTCTGAGCGCCGCCGCCAGTCGGGACGCACTGATGCTGGCGCGCTGACGCGCGATCTGAGTGGCCTTCACCACACTCTCTCCCTCGAACACGCCGCCCGTTGGCGATCTATTTGTTCTATGTGTCGGTTGGATCAGAATATATATTCCGCGTCAATACAAAGCGGCGCTATACCGCCCTGGGTGGGCACGGTTCTGCGGGCATTGTGACGGGTTTGCATTATAGGGGCGGTCCGATGAACGCTTGCAGTGGGTTCAGGGGAGTGGATTTGACGGGAATGTCGAAATTTATGATGGCGCGCGCCGGTGCGGCCGCGCTCGCCCTGGCGCTGGGAGCGGTCACAGTGGCCCCGACAGCCGCCCAGGCTGATTCGGTCGACTGGGTGAACCTGCGCATCGGCTCTGGCGGCGGCCCGCTCGGCTACGGCCAGATGACGCCCGCGGTGGGGACGCCGTTCGGCATGACCAGCTGGACCCCCCAGACCCGCCAGAACAAGATCAGCCGCGTGTCCTACCGCTATGAGGACAGCGCCATCACCGGCTTCATCGGCACGCACCAGCCGGCGCTGTGGATGGGCGACTATGGCTACGTCACGGTGATGCCCGAGATCGGCGCGCTGAAGACCACGCCCGAGGCGCGCCGCGCCCCGTTCCGCCATGCCGACGAGATCACCCGGCCCGACTACTATTCCGTGATCATGGACGCCGGCGGCGGCCAGCACATCCGCACCGAGATGACCGCCACCACGCGGGCGGCCTATCTGCGCTTCACCTTCCCGGCCCACGCCGAGGCCAAGGTGATGGTCGAGGCCTCGCGTCCGGGCCACGCCGGCTTCGTCCAGGTCGACGCCGCCCGCCACGAGATCAGCGGCTACAACCCCGACCGGATGGACGCTTACCTGTCCAGCAAGCAGCTGCCGAACTTCAAGGGGTACTTCGTCATCCGCTATCGCCAGGGCTTCACCGGCTCGGGCGTCTACGGCATGGGGACGAACGACGCGCGCGGCGCCTGGGCCCAGTTCGATCCCATGCCGGGCGAGGTGATCGAGGCCAAGATCGGCACCTCGTTCATCAGCCTGGAACAGGCGCGCAAGAACCTCGACGCCGAGATCCCCAGCTGGGACTTCGACCTGGTGCGCAGTAACCTCAGGGCCGAGTGGAACAAGAAGCTCGGCGTAATGGACATCGCCGGCGCCACCGACGACCAGCGCCACATCTTCTACACCGCGCTGTACCACACCATGCTCTATCCCCGGCAGTTTTCGGAGCAGGGCCGCTACTACAGCGCCTTCGACGACCAGGTGCACGCGGGCGAATCCTACACCGCCTATTCGATCTGGGACATCTTCCGGGCCGAGTACAGCATGTTGACCCTGACCTCGCCCGAGCGAGCGGGCGGGATGGTCCAGGCGCTGCTGCAGGATTATCAGGAGGGCGGCTGGATGCCCAAGTGGCCCAACCCCTCCTACACCAACATCATGATCTCCACCCACGCCGACTCGCTGGTGGCGGAGGCCCTGACCAAGGATCTCAACGGTTTCGACCGCAAACTGGCCTGGGAGGCGGTCCACAAGGACGCCATGACCCCGCCCGACGGCGACACCACCCGCCGCTGGTACGACCGCGAGCCCAACGTGCCCTATGAGGCGCGCGCCGGCCTGACCTATTCCAAGCAGTTGGGCTACGTCCCGGCCGACAAGACCGCCGAGTCCGCCTCGCGCACCCTGGAAGACGCCTACGAGGACTTCGCCGTCGCCACCGTGGCCAAGTCGCTCGGCCGCGAGGACGACTACCGCTTCTTCCTCAAGCGCTCGCTGACCTACAAGAACATCTACAACCCCAAGACCGGCCTGATGCAGGCCAGGAACCTCGACGGCTCCTGGGCCGATCCCGAGGAGGGTTGGACCGAGGACTGGCCGCAGATCTACACGTGGTCGGTGATGCACGACATCCCCGGCCTGATGGACCTGATGGGCGGGGCCAAGACCTTTGACGCCCGGCTGGACGCCTATTTCGCCGACGACTGGAACTCGCACAGCAACGAGCCCAGCCACCACGTGGGCTACCTCTACGACTTCGGCGGGGAACCCTGGAAGACCCAGGCCAAGGTGCGCGAGATCGCGGCGGACGAATACGCCAACGCGCCGGCTGGCCTGGATGGCGACGACGACTGCGGCCAGATGTCGGCCTGGTATGTGTTCACCGCGCTGGGCTTCTATCCCGTCAACCCGGCCTCGGGCGACTACATGATCGGCAGCCCGCTGTTCAGCCGCGCCGCCATCCATCTCGGCAACGGCAAGACCTTCACCGTCACCGCGCAGAACAGTTCGGCGCAGAACCTGTACATCCAGTCGGCCCCCCTGGACGGCAAGCCGCTGGACCGGCCGGTGCTGCGCTACGCCGACATCATGGCCGGCGCGCGCCTGAACTTCGTCATGGGCCCCAAGCCCTCGACCTGGGCGGCGAGCTGGAGGGGCGAGCCCCTGGCGGCGGCTGTCGCGCGCATGGGCGCGTCCACCTCGACCCATGCGGGAGGGCTTTAAGTTGAGCTTGCCTAGACTTCTGGCCACCGCGGTGGCGACGCTGGGCCTGGCCTTGGCCGCCCAAACCCAGACTGTGGCGCAGACCCCGGCCAGCCTGGACGGAACCTGGACCCTGAACGTGGCGCGCAGCGACTACGGCGACTTCCCCGGCCCCAACGCCGAGACGCTGGAGATAAAAAGCGACGGCGCCGCCATCCGCATGAAGGTGGCCTCGACCGTGCGGCGCAGCACGCGCACCTATGAACTCGACCTGCCGACAGACGGCGGCGAGACGCGCTTTCCGCTGAGCGGCGACATCCGGGTCGGCACGGCGATCCTGCGCAGCGCCAAGGCGTCGTGGCGCGGTGAGACTCTGGTGGTGAGCGAGACCATCCAGCACATGTCGGAGATGACGGTGCTGGAGCGCGCCTACACCCGCTCCGCCGACGGCAAGAGCCTGACCGAGCAGACCACGCCCAAGGGTGGCGAACTGCAGAGCACGCTGGTGTTCGACCGTAGCGAGTAGGGCGCTCGTTAGCATTGGAGCGGCGGGGGCGGCCGCGAGGTCGTCCCTTCTATCCCGAGATTCTCCGCGAAGGCGGGGACCCAGGTGAAACCCACTGATCGTTCAGAATGAATTTGGGTCCCCGCCTTCGCGGGGAATCTCGGAAGAAAAAAGCTTAGCCGCTACCGCGCCTCGCCGATCCGCTCGGCCTGGCCGAGATTGGCCGCGGTGATCAGCACCGGCTTCAGCGTCACCGACTGCGGCTTGGCCCCGGTGCGGATGGCCGCCACCGCCGCCTGGATCGCGGTGTTCATCTGCTTGGCCGGGTTCTGCTCGACGGTGGCCGACATATCGCCGGCGCGGATGCGGGACAGGGCCTCGGGATTGGCGTCGAAGCCCAGCACCTTGATCCGGTCCTTGGGCAAGCCCGCCGCGCGGATCGCCTCCAGCGCGCCGATGGCCATGTCGTCGTTGAGGCAGACGATGGCGTCGGGCGGGGCGCTGCTGAAGGCGGTCAGGATGTTCTGGGTGACGGTCAGGGCCTGGTCGCGCGAGCTGTTGGCGGTCTGCTCGGCGATGATCTGGAACTTGGCGCCGCCAGTGGCCAGACCTGCGTGCACCCCGCGCGAGCGCTCGATCTGGGTGCTGGAGCCCATCTCGTTGGTGATCAGCACCACCCGCGCGCCTTTGGGGAAGTGATCCACCACCCATTGGCCCAGCAGTCGCCCGCCCTCGGTGTTGTCGGCGCCGACGAACGGCGTGGGCTTTTCGGTGCCGGCCAGGCGGCGGTCCACCGCGATCACCGCCACGCCGTCTTGGTGCAGGTCGTCCACGGCCGGAGCCAGGGCGGCGCTGTCGTTGGGGGCGAGCACGATGGCCTTGGCCCCGCGCACGCTGGCGGCGCGCAGGTCGGCGCTCTGCTTGGAGGAGTCGCCCTGGCCGTCCAGCACGGCCACCGCCATGCCGGCCTGGTGCGCGGCCCGCTCGGCGTAGCGCCGCAGCATCACCGAATAGGGCGTCGACAGCTTGTTCAGGCTGACCACCAGGGCCTCGTCGGCGCCGTTGCGGTGGCAGGCGGCCAAGGGTGTGGTCAGCGACAGAGCCGTGACGGCGAGGAGGGCGAGCCTCCGGTTCATGCGATCTTCCCCATGACGATGACCGCGCGCGGTTGGAACTGCTGGCGAGCCCCTTGCACCGCGCGCGGTGAATAAGACTTAGAGCTTGACCGGTTGGCCGCTGCGGGCGGACTGGGCGGCGACCACCGCCAGCTCCAGGGCGGCGACGCCATCGGCTATGCCCACCAGCGGCTTGGCCTTGCCCGCCAGGATGTCGGCGAAGTGGTCGGCCTCGGCGGCGTAGGCCGCGGCGTAGCGGGTGAGGAAGAAGTTCTCGAACCTGTCCTTGGCGGCGCCGGCGTCGGTCCAGGCTTCCACCGTGGTCTCGGTCATGTTGCCGGCGGCGAGCTTGCCCTTGGAGCCGTAGGCCTCCACCCGCTGGTCGTAGCCATAGCCGCTGCGGCGGGTGTTGGAGATCACGCACATGCGGCCGCTTTGGGTGCGCAGCATGATCTTGGCGGTGTCCACGTCGCCGGCCTCGCCGATCGCCGGGTCCACCAGGTTGGCGGTTGCGGCATAGACCTCGCTGATGGCCTCGCCGAGCATCCAGCGGGCCACGTCGAAGTCGTGGATGGTCATGTCCTTGAACAGCCCGCCCGAGGTCTTGATGTAGGCGATCGGCGGCGGGCCGGGGTCGTGGCTGGTGATCGCCAGGCTTTCGATCGCGCCGACCTCGCCGGCCGACAGCCGCCGGTGCAGGGCGCGGAAGCTGGGGTCGAAGCGGCGCTGGAAGCCCAGCAGCAGCCGCTCGGCGCTGGGTTGCAGCTGGCCGAGGTGGGCGCGCAGGCGCTCCAGGTCGAGGTCCAACGGCTTCTCGCACCAGATCGCCTTGCCCGCGCGGGTGGCGGCCAGGCAGTGGTCGAGGTGGGCGGTGGTGGAGCTGGCGACGACCACGCCGGCGATCTCCGGGTCGTCCAGCACCTGCTCCAGCGTGGCGACCTTGGCGTCGTATTGGCTGGCCAGGGCGTTCGCGGCGGCTTCTACCGGATCGACCACGTAGGTCAGCGACAGGGCCGGATGGGCGGCGACATTGCGCCCGTGGATGACGCCGATACGGCCCGCGCCCAGCAATGCGATCTTGAACACTTGTGACGGTTCCTCGGAGCTGCCCCACACGCCGGAGCCCTGGCCGGCGCGGAACACATATTCCAGAAATCTATGTCATGGAATATGCCTGTGATTGGCGCCGCCAGCCCGTACCGGGTGGGGCCGTATCGGGTGGGTCTGTCCGGACCGGGCGCCGCAGGGGAGGGGTTGGTTTGAAAGCGATCAGAGACGCAGGTGAACTGCGCGCGGCGATCCTGGAGCACTACGAAGACCTCAGCCCGCGGCTGCAGCAGATCGCGCGCTTCGTGCTGGAGGACCCGCACAGCATGGGGGTGGAGACCCTGGCGGTGCTGTCGGACCGCACCGGCGTTCCGCCCTCGGCCATCGTCCGCTTCGCCAAGACCTTCGGCTTCGAGGGCGCCGCGCCGATGCAGCGGCTGCTCAAGGACGGGCTGCTGGCCAGCCAGTCGTCCTCCAGCGCCTATCACGAGCGGGCCAAGCGGTTCGTCGGCGCGCTCGGCGAGCGGCCGACCTCGGACTACACCGTGCTGACCGAGTTCGCCGGCGCCTCCAGCCTGTCGCTCGACCACATCTCGGAGATGGTCAGCCAGGACAGCTTCGAGCAGGCGGTGGAGATGATCGGCGCGGCCAGCGTGGTCCATGTCGCCGGCTTCCGCCGCGCCTTCCCGGTGGCGGTCTATCTGTCCTACCTGCTGCAGCAGGCGGGCAAGCGCACCCTGCTGGTGGACGGCGTGGGCGGGCTCGGCCGCCAGCAGGTCGGCCAGGCCAATACCGGCGAACTGGTGATCGGGGTCAGCTTCAGCCCCTATGCCGGCGAGACCGTCGAGCTGGTGGAGATCGCCGCCGAGGCCGGGGCCGACGTGCTGGTGATCACCGATTCCCTGGTCAGCGCCGTGGCCAAGCGGGCGGCCTGCGTGCTGGCCATCCGCGAGGCCGAGGTGCGCGGCTTCCGCACCCTGGCCGTCTCCATGTGCGTGGCCCAGGCGCTGGCCATCGCCCACACCTTCCGCACCTCGACGGCGGAGGGGTGATTGGCTCTCGACGGCGCGAATTGGAATATGTATTTCATCGGCGAGTTAGAATGAAATATATCGTCCACACGTGACGTGACGCGAGGGCCGGGCATGAGCGAGCCGACCACATCCCTGGACATCATCACCATCGGCCGCTCGTGCGTGGACCTGTATGGCGAGCAGGTGGGCGGCCGGCTCGAGGACATGCAGTCCTTCGCCAAGTACGTCGGCGGCAGCCCCACCAACACCGCCGTGGGCCTGGCGCGCCTGGGCCTGAAGCCTGGCCTGCTGACCCGGGTCGGCGACGATCATTTCGGCCGCTTCGTGCGCGAGCAGTTGGCGCGCGAGGGCGTCGATGTGCGCGGCGTGAAGACCGATCCGGCCCGGCTCACTGCCCTGGCGGTGCTGGGCATCCGCAACCAGGTCGACTTCCCGCTGATCTTCTTCCGCGAGAACTGCGCTGACATGGCGCTGGAGCCGGCCGACGTCGATCCGGCCCTGTTCGGCGCCGCCGGCGCGGTGCTGGTCAACGGCACCCACCTGTCGACGCCCTCGGTCGCCGCCGCCAGCCGCAGGGCCTGCGAGCTGGCGCGCGCGCGCGGTGGGCGGGTGGTGTTCGACATCGACTACCGTCCGGTGCTGTGGGGCCTGACCGGGCGCGACAGGGGCGAGAACCGCTTCGTCGCCAGCGCCGAGGTCACGGCCAGCCTGCAGGCCATCCTGCCCCTGTGCGACCTGGTGGTCGGCACCGAGGAGGAGGTGCACATCCTGGGCGGCGCCACCGACACCCGCGCAGCCCTGCGCGCGATCCGCCAGCGCACGAGCGCCTTGATCGTGCTGAAGCGCGGGGCCGAGGGCTGCGTCTGCTTCGAGGGCGCGATCCCCGACGATCTCGACCAGGGCGTCGCCGGGCCGGGCTTCAAGGTCGAGGTGTTCAACGTGCTGGGCGCCGGCGACAGCTTCATGGCCGGCTTTCTGCGCGGCTGGCTGACCGGCGCGCCGCTGGAAACCTGCTGCGCCTACGCCAACGCCTGCGGGGCCATCGTGGTGTCGCGCCACGGCTGCGCCCCGGCCATGCCGACCTGGGAAGAGCTGCAGGCGTTCCTGGCGGCCAAGTCCCACGCCTTCCGCCTGCGCGAGGACGCGGCGCTGGAGCACCTGCACTGGTCCACCACCCGCCATCCGCCGCGGCCCGAGCTGATCTGCCTGGCGCTTGACCATCGCAGCCAGGTCCTGGCCCTGGCCGAAGAACTGGGCGCCGACCCTGAGCGCATCCCCAAGCTCAAGGTCTTGGCCTTGAAGGCGGTGGATCGGGTCGCGCGCGGCGACCCGGCCTTCGGCGTGCTGCTGGACGGCCGCTTCGGCATGCGTGGGCTGGAGGCCGCGGCGGACTTGCCGTACTGGATCGGCCGCCCGATCGAGAGCCCCGGTTCGCGGCCGCTGGCGTTCGAGGCCTCGCCCGACGTGGCCACCGAGCTGCGCGAATGGCCCTTCAACCACGTGGTCAAGTGCCTGGTCTTCGCCCATCCCGACGACGCGCCGGAACTCCGGGCCGAGCAGGAAGCCCAACTGCTCCGCCTGTTCGACGCCGCCCGCAAGACCCGCCACGAGCTGTTGCTTGAGGTGATCGTGCCGGCTGGCATGGCGCGCGCGGCCGACACCACGGCGCGGCTGCTGGAGCGGTTCTATGACCTCGGCATCCGGCCCGACTGGTGGAAGCTGGAGCCGTCGGACGATCCGCAGGTGTGGACCAGGATCCAAGGGGTGATCGCCAAGCGCGACCCCCACTGTCGCGGGGTGGTGCTGCTGGGCCTGGCCTCGCCCGACGAGGAGCTGTTGCGCGCCTTCGAGGCCGCGGCCCCGTTCCCGATCGTCAAGGGCTTCGCCGTCGGCCGCACCATCTGGGTCGAGGCGGCGCGGCTGTGGCTGGCCGGCGAGATCGATGACGAGCAGGCCATCGACTTGTTGGCGCAGAGGTTCAAGCTGCTGGTCGACGGCTGGCGCGCTCAGCGGCCGTCGGCGGCGATCGCTGCGGAGTAGGCACGGATGGCGACTATCAGACTGACCGCCGCCCAGGCCGCCGTCCGCTGGCTGGCCGCGCAATACGTGGCGACGGCGCGGGGCGAGGAACGCTACTTCGCCGGCGTCTGGGCCATCTTCGGCCATGGCAATGTCGCGGGCCTGGGCGAGGCGCTGCAGGCGGCCCAGGCCGAGCTGCCCACCTGGCGTGGCCATAACGAGCAGAGCATGGCCCACGCCGCCATCGCCTTCGCCAAGCAATCCCGGCGCGAGCGGGCGATGGTCTGCACCACCTCCATCGGACCGGGCGCGCTGAACATGGTCACGGCGGCGGCCGTCGCCCACGCCAACCGGTTGCCGGTGCTGCTGCTGCCGGGCGACGTGTTCGCCGGCCGCGAGCCCGACCCGGTGCTGCAGCAGATCGAGGACTTCGCCGACGGCACGGTCAGCGCCAACGACTGCTTCCGCCCGGTCTCGCGCTATTTCGACCGCATCACCCGGCCCGAACAACTGCTGGCGGCCCTGCCGCGGGCCATGGCGGTGCTGACCGACCCGGCGGTTTGCGGGCCGGTGACCCTGTCGTTCTGCCAGGATGTCCAGGCCGAGGCCTGGGATTGGCCCGAGCGCTTCTTCGACAAGCACGTCTGGCGCATCCGCCGCCCGCGTCCCGATCCGGTCGAGCTGGACGGCCTGGTGCAGGCCCTGCGCGCGGCGCGCGCGCCGGTGATCGTGGCCGGCGGCGGGGTGCTGTACAGCCGCGCCGAGACCGCCCTGGCTGAGTTGGCCCGCGCCACCGGCGTGCCGGTCTGCGAGACCCAGGCCGGCAAGGGTGCGCTGGTCTGGGACCATCCCCAGGCGCTGGGCGCGGTCGGCGTCACCGGGACCTCGGCGGCCAATGCGGCGATCCAGGCCGCCGATCTGGTGGTCGGCGTCGGCACGCGGCTGCAGGACTTCACCACCAGCTCGCGCGCCCTGCTCGGCGACGGCCGGCGGCGGCTGATCCAGGTCAATGTCCAGCCCTACGACGCCACCAAGCAAGGGGCCGAGGCGGTGGTCGGCGACGCGCGGCTGGTGCTGGAGGAACTGATCGCCCGGCTGCAGGGCGTGCGCTGGGAGGCCGAGCGCCACGCCCGCGCCATCGCCGCGTGGAACACAGCCTCCGACGCCGCCATGGCGCCGGCGAGCGGGGACGCGCGGCCATCCGAAGCCCCCTCCGACGCTCAAGTGATCGGCGCGGTGTGGCGCGGGACCGGCGAGAGCGCGGTTGTGGTCTGCGCCGCCGGCGGTCTGCCGGGCGAGCTGCACAAGAACTGGCGCACCCGCCGGCCGGGCGGCTACCACGTCGAGTACGGCTTCTCCTGCATGGGCTACGAGATCGCCGCCGGCATCGGCGCCAAGCTGGCCGAGCCGGAGCGCGAGGTGGTGGTGATGGTCGGCGACGGCAGCTACCTGATGGCCAACAGCGAGATCGCCAGCGCCGTGGCCATGGGCCTCGACCTGACCATTGTGGTGCTCGACAACCACGGATTTGGCTGCATCAACCGGCTGCAGGCGGCCTGCGGCGGGGCGCCGTTCAACAACCTGTGGGCCGACACGCGTCACGAGGTCATGCCCTCGGTCGACTTCGCCGCCCACGCCGCCAGCCTGGGCGCGCATGCGGCCAAGGTCGCCGACATCGCCGGGCTCGAACAGGCCCTGGCGACGCGCGGCCCGGGTGTGACCGTGCTGGTGATCGACACCGATCCGATGACGGTCACCGAGGCCGGCGGCGCCTGGTGGGACGTGGCGGTGCCTGCCGCTTCGGCGCGCGCGGAGGTGCAGGCCGCGCGCCAACAGTACGAACAACACCTCGCCAGCCGGCGAGCGGGAGACGCGTGATGAGTATCCGTTTCGGGGTCAGCCCCATCGCCTGGATCAACGACGACATGCCCGAACTCGGCGGCGACACGCCGCTGGAGACGGTGTTCGGCGACTGCCGCGACCTGGGCTTCGCGGGCGTGGAACTGGGCGGCAAGTTCCCCAAGGACCCGGCGGTGCTGAAACCCATGCTGGCGTCCTACGGGCTGGACCTGATCGGCGGCTGGTACTCGACCCACCTGCTGGCCCGCGACGCCGAGGCCGAGATCGCCGCGCTGCAGCCGCACCTGGCGCTGCTGGAGGCCATGGGCTCGACCGTGTTCATCGCCGCGGAATGCTCCAACGCCGTGCACGGACGCCGCGAGGTTCCGCTACGCAACCAGCCCCAGGTGGGGGAGGGCATGTGGCCCCAGTTCGGCGAGCGCCTGACCCGGGTGGCGGACTACATCGCCGCCCGCGGCTTCCGCTTCGCCTATCACCACCACCTCGGCACCTCGGTGGAGACGCCGGCCGATATTGAGGCCTATCTGGCCCATACCGGCGAGGCGGCGGGCTTCGTGGTCGACACCGGCCATGCGGTGCTGGGCGGGGTCGATCCGGCGGCGCTGATCCGCGCCCATCCCGGGCGGGTGAGCCACGTGCACTGCAAGGACGTCCGCCGCGCCGTGCACAAGGATATCCTGGACGGAGGCAAGAGCTTCCTCGACGGGGTGCTGGCCGGCATGTTCACCGCGCCAGGCGATGGCTCGATCGACTTTTCCCAGACGATGCGGGCGCTCGCCGCCATCGACTATTCCGGCTGGATCGTGGTCGAGGCCGAGCAGGACCCGGCGCTCGCCGATCCTCGGGCCTACAGCGCCATCGGCCTGTCGACCCTCAAGCGCGAGGCGACCGAGGCGGGGCTGCTGCGCCCCATGGCGGCGGAGTAAGCGACATGACCGATCTGCGCGTTCGCCCCAAGACCCCCGACGCCGATGGGCGGATCATCGACATCACGCCCAAGAGCGCCAACTGGACCTATGTCGGATTCGAGGTGCGCGAGCTGGCTCCCGGCGCCGTCACCCGCATCGACATGCCGGGCCGCGAGGTCTGCGTCATGATCCTGACCGGCTCGGCGGACGTCGAGGCTGGCGGTCATCGCTTCGACGCGATCGGCGGCCGGAGCAGCGTGTTCGACGACCGGGCCCCCGGCGCGGTCTATGTTCCGGCCGGTGTGGCCTGTGAGGTGACGGCGCGCGACGCCTGCGAGGTGGCGGTGTGCAGCGCGCCAGGAACGGGCGCGGGCCAGGTACGCCGGATCGCCTCGGCGCAGATGAGCGTGGAGCATCGCGGCCAGGGGGCCAACAGCCGCAAGGTGCGCAACATCCTGCCCGAGACCGAGCCGGCCGAGAGCCTGCTGATCACCGAGGTGATCACCCCCGGCGGCAACTGGTCGAGCTATCCGCCCCACCGCCACGACGAGGACGCCGCGCCGAAGCTCACCCAGCTGGAAGAGACCTATTACCACCGGCTGAACCCGCCCCAGGGCTTCGCCTTCCAGCGCGTCTATACCGACGACCGCAGCCTGGACGAGACCGTGTGCGTGGAGGACGGCGACGTGGTGCTGGTGCCGCGCGGCTACCACCCGGTGGGCGCCCCGCACGGCTACGACCTGTACTACCTGAACGTGATGGCCGGACCGAAACGGCAGTGGATCTTCCACAACGACCCGGCGCACGACTGGATCGTGCGCAAGGCCTGAAGCGGCTGCGATCTGGGTTGCTCCAAGTTGTGAACGGCTGGCCAACTTCTCTTCGTCATCGCCCGACTTGATCGGGCGATCCATGGAGCAGGCTTGTCGGGTCGATCCGGTTCGGCGGATGTCGCGCTGTGGATGCCCCGATCAAGTCGGGGCATGAGGGCTGGGGTGCAAACTCAAGCGCCCCCCCCACTCGATGTGAGAGCGGCCTAGATTCTGGTCTTGTTGATCAGCGCCTGGGGCAACAGGCGGATGATCAGCATGATCCAGCGCCAGAACCAGGGCGCATAGACCACCGGTCCGCCGCGCTCCAACGCCTGGACGATCACCGCCGCCACCGTGTCGGCGCTGGACCACAGGGGGCCGCCCTTGGGCAGGTCGGCGGTCATGGGGGTGTCGGTCAGGCCGGGCTTGACCACGATGGCCTTGGCGCGCGAGCCCTCTTGGGCGAACTGCTGGGCTAGGCCCTGGACAGTGGCGGCCACCGCCGCCTTGGCCGCGCCGTAGACATAGTTGCTCATCCGCCCGCGGTCGCCCGCCACGCTGCCGACCACCAGCAACACCGGCCGGGGATGGTGGCTGGCCTTCAGCCGCGCCGCGCCCGCGACCAGCAGCTCCACCGCGCTGGTGGCGTTGACCGCCCAGATGCGGCGCAACTCGCCGAGGTCGGTCTCCGCCCGCGCCTGGTCGCCGAGGTAGCCGTGGAAGATCAGGATGGTGTCGAGCGCGCCGAGCGCCACCTCGGCCTGGCCCAACAGCTCGTCTGGCCGCTCCACTTGGCTGAGGTCGGGGACGGCGAAGGTCGCGACGGTGGCCCCGCGCGTGCGCAGGTCCGCGGCCATGGCTTCCAGCCGGGCCGGATCGCGCGCCACCAAAGCGAGCGCGTCGCCCCTGGCCGCCAGCCGGCGGGCGGTGTGCTCGGCCATGGCGGAGGTCGCGCCGAGGATACAGACGTTACGGCGCGCGCGCGCGTCAGCCATGGAAGGATCTCCGCCAGAACGAGGACGAGAAGTTCGGGTCGCGCAGCTGGGCGAACCGCTCGAGATTGGGATAGCCGGCGCGCAGCATGGCCGGCGGCATGCGCCCGTCCTTGGCCGGATACAGCCGCCCGCCGGCCTGGCCCACGATGTCGTCCAGCCCGCCGAACAGGGCGTGGGTCTTGTCGCCGAGGTTGGGGAAGTCGAGCGCCAGGGTCGCGCCGGGCATGGGGAACGACATCAGCCCGGGCGAGGCCTTGGCGCCGAAGGTCTTCAGCACCGCCAGGAACGAGCCCTGGCCCGCGCGGGCGATCTGCTCGAGCAGGGCGGCGATGGCGTCGGGCGCGGTCTCGGGCGGGACCACGCACTGGTACTGGTAGAAGCCGCGCGCGCCATAGAGCCGGTTCCATTGGCCGATGGCGTCCAGCGGATAGAGCGCGCTGGAATAGTGCTCGACGCTGAAGCGGGGCCGGCTGCGGCCGCGCTTGTAGTAGCGGGCGTTGAACAGCTTCAGCGTCAGCGGGTTGAGCGCGGCGTTGGGCAGGTCGAACGGCAGGGTTCGGCGCGGCCGCTCGGCGTGCAGGGTGTAGCGGCCGTCGTCGCGCCAGTTCCCGCGGCTGAACAGGCCCCGCACGCCATCGCGCGCAGTGCAGTCGATCCAGGCCACGGTGTGCTCGAAGCCGGCCTCGCTGTCGCGGGCGAGCGCGAAGAATTCGTCCAACCGGCCGAAGGCGATGGTCTCCTCGTCCAGATAGGCGCTGGCGATGCGGACCAGCTGCAGCTCCACCCACAGGATCGCCCCGGTCAGGCCCATGCCGCCGAGGGTGGCGGCGAACAGCGCGGGCTCCTGTTCGGGCGACAGCTCCAGCAGGCCGCGGTCCGAGCGCCACAGCCCCAGTTTGCGCACCCAGCAGCCCAGCGGGCCTGAGCGATGGTGGTTCTTGCCGTGGACGTCGTTGGCCACTGCCCCGCCCAGGGTGACGAAGCGGGTGCCGGGCGTGGTGGGCAGGAACCAGCCGTGCGGGGTCACGCGCCGGATCGCCTGGTCCAGGCTGAGGCCCGCCTCGGCGCGCAGCACGCCGCTTTGAGGGTCGAAGGCCAGCACCCGGTCGAGCGCGCGCATGTCGATCACCGCGCCGCCGCCGTTCAGCCCGCTGTCGCCATAGGCGCGGCCGAGACCGCCGGCGAGCAGGGTCATGTCGGCCCCGACCGCGTCCTCGCAGGCGCGCACCGCCTCGTCCTGGAACCGGGGCGCGGCGATGTATTCCAGCCCGCGCGCCACCCGGCCCCAGCTGCGGCGGCGGTCGCTGGCGAGGAAGCCTGCCGGCGTGATCGATGGTGCTGCCTGGGCTGTCACAAGTTGGGTGGTCACAGGAAGCGCGCGGCCAGGAAGGCGGCGATCAGCACCAGGCCGAGGCCGATGCTGATCCGGTCCTTCACCGCGAACGACACCGGGTCGTCGTCGAGCTCGCCGCGCTGGGCCAGCAGCCAGATGCGCGAGATCCACAGTCCGAGCAGCACCGGCGTCGCCCACAGGGCGGCGGGGAAGCGATAGACGTCGGACGGGAAGGCCTCGGCCATCATGTACTGGATGATCACCAGCACCGCGGCGGCGCTGCTGGCCAGGCCGATCCCGAGCGTCAGCACCGCGTCGCCGGGGCGATAGCCGCGGCCGGGCAGGTTCTGCTCCGGCGGCCCCGTAGCCGCGACCACCTCCACGTGGCGCTTGGCCAGCGACATGGACAGGAAGAAGAAGGCCGAGAAGGTCAGCAGCCACGGCGAGAAGTGGGTGTCGCTGAGCACCGTGCCCATCACCAGGCGCAGGGTGTAGAGCGCGGCCAGCACGAACACGTCCAGCATTGCGACGCGCTTCAGCCGGATGGAATAGGCCAGCGTCAGGGCCAGATAGATCAGCAGCGCCGCGGCGAAGCCCGGCGCCAGCCACAGGGCGCCGGCGAAGGCCAGGATCAGCAGCGCCGGCGCCACCAGGGCGGCCTGGATCAGCGGCAGGGCGCCGCTGGCGAGCGGCCGGTTGCGCTTGCTGCGGTGGCGGCGGTCGCCGCCGAGGTCGGCGATGTCGTTGACCAGATAGGTGGCCGAGGCGGCCATGCTCATCAGCACGAAGCCGGCGGCGACGACCAGGGCGCCGTGCAGCCCAGCATGGTCGCTCAGCAGCAGCGGCACGAAGATCAGCAGGTTCTTGGTCCACTGGTGCACGCGCAGCGCCTTGCTCCAGACCTTGAGGCCGGCCGGCTCGGCGTGGAACTCGGCCTCCATCGGCTTGCCAAGCGCCCGCGCCCGGCGCGCCACGCCCGGCCGGGTCCCGGCCAGCAGCACCGCGTCGGCCTCGCGCCAGACATGCAGGTCGGCGGCGCTGTCGCCGGCATAGGCGAAGCCGTCGGGGAAGCGCTCCAGGATGAAGGCGGCCTTGCGCCGGCCCTTGAGGTTGACGCCGCCCTGGCTGCCGTGGGCGCCGTGGAACAGGTCGAACTCGGCGGCCACGCGGTCGACCACCCGCTGGTCGGCGGCGCTGACCAGGTGCAGGGCGCGGCCGGAGCGATGCTGGTCGTGCAGATAGGCCATCAACTCGGCGCGCAACGGCAGGCTGGCCACGTCCAGCTCGTGGCCGGCGGCGAGCGCGGCCTTGAGCCTGGCCCGGCCGCCAAGGCCCGCGCGCAGGGTCCACAGCGTGCGCAGCGGCCGGCGGAAAAAGCTGGCGGCGGCCATCTCCACCAGGGTGTCGGTCTTGAGCAGCGCGCCATCCAGGTCGACCACCAGGGGGATGGCCGCGCCGCCGGCCGCGCGCGGCGTGTCTGGCCCCATCGCCGCGGCTGATGGCGCGGGCGCGCGCTTGCCGAAGGTGAAGTGGCGGTGGCCGAGATAGCTGGTCACGGTGGGGGAGGCGACGCCGATGGCGTGGGCCACGGCCTCGGGATGCCAGGCGAAGTGGATCGCCGGGAACAGCCCGCGCACCAGGCCCTCGGTGACGCCCTCGACGATGGCCAGCGCCACCACATTGACCAGGCCGAAGCGGAGGAACTCCTCGGCCACGGCGCGGCCGCTCCTTTCGAACACCAGCAGCCGGCTCAGTACATAGGCCACCGTCATGCCGAGCAGGTAGGCCGCCGCCACCGACCCGGCCAGGTTCATGACCAGGTTGAAGCCGAAGCGCGAGCCCCAGTTCACCGCCGCCGCGATCCCACCCACCAGCAGGAACTTGGCGAACGACCGGTTCATGCGGCGCCGATCTGTTCGATCAAGCCCTTGGCGAACTTGATGCTTTCGGAAACCCCGCGATCCTCGGGGTAGTAGAAGCTGGTGTCGGCGACGAACAAGCCGTCCACCGCCGTGCGCGCCGGCGGGATGCGGTCGGCGAAGCCCACCTCGCACACCGGCTGGGCGTAACGCAGCCGGCCCACGTGGCCGTCGATGCGGTCGGCCTCGGTCAGGGCCGGATTGACCCGCTGCAGATAGCCGAAGCTCTCGTCCAGCAGGGCCTGGTCGCTCCAGCCGAACTTCGGATGGTCGGCGGGCATGTAGTAGGGCACGTAGACGATCACGTCCCCGGTCGGGCGCAGATTGGAGAACTCCACCAGGCCCGGCACGCCGATGCTCGGATCGGAGATGTTGATCCAGAAGTTGGGGCTGACCGAGCGCCGCAGCTTGTGCACCACGCAGGCCACCGCGACGTTGTCGAACGGGGCGTAGCTCGCCGCCAGTTCGGGCGCCTCGCGTTCCAGCATGGCCGGCACATAGGGCAGTGGCGCGGTGGAGATGACGAGGTCGGCCGCGACCTGCTGGCCCGCCGCGGTCTCGATCCCGGCCACGCGGCCGTCCGCGACCCGCACGTGGCGCACCGGCGACGACAGGTGGATGCGCCCACCCTCGGCGGCGATGGCCTTGACCAGGGCGTCGACCAGGGTCTGGCTGCCGCCCTCGATATAGCCGAGCTCTTCCTGGAACAGCGATTTGCGCGAACGGCCCAGCCGCTTGATCCGCTGCCAGACCCAGGCGGCCGATATGCGGTCGGCGAAGCGGAAGAACTTCAGCTCGAACAGCGGCCGCCACAGCTTGTCGTAGACGCGCTGGCCGCACCAGCCGACGAACCAGTCGCGCGCGCTGACCCGGTCCAGCCGCCGCCAGTCCGAGCGCTTGGTGGCCAAAAACACCATCAGGCCGTAACGCACCCGCTCGACCAAGCTCAGCGGTGTGAAGCCGAGCAGCGACAGCGGATCGCCGAAGCGGAACAGGCGGTCGTCGGTGAAGTAGCCCATGCGGGTCTCCACCCACTTCACCGCCTCGGGCAGGCCCAGTTCGGCCAGCAGTTCGAAGGTATCGACGTCGCTGCGGCAGCAGAAATGGTAGTAGCGCTCCAGCGACAGGTCGCCGAACTGGAAGTGGGCGGCCATGCCGCCGGGCCGGTCGTCGGCCTCGAACACCTCGACCTCGTGCCCGCGCTTGGCGGCGTAGTAGGCGGCGGCCAGCCCCATGGGCCCCGCGCCGATGACCGCGACCCTGGCCATCAGAACTCCAGCGCCACGTCGGCGAAGCGCGGGTCGAGGAAGGTGCGCTCGAAGGCCTCGCGTAGCGGCGTCGGCCTCACCCCGAACAGGCCGGGCCAGTCGATCACCTCGAACACGTCCGGCGTGGTCAGGGCCTTGAGCTGCGCGGTGGTGAAAGGCGGATTACGGTTCACCAGGGCGTAGGTCGCCAGCAGGGTGTGGAACAGGCCGTAGGGGATATTCACGATCGGCGCCTTGGCGCCGGTGACCTGCTTCAGGGTGCGGATCATGTCGATGTAGTCGACGGTCTCCAGGCCCGAGATGTTGTAGGCGCCTTCGATCCGGCCCTGCAGGCAGGCCATGATGATGGCGCTGAAGTCGCCGGCGAACAGCGGCTGGCGCAGGTAGCGGCCGTCTCCGGGGATCGGGAACACCGGCGTGCGGTCGAGGAAGCGCCTGAGCCAGCCCATGTGCTTGCGGTCGAACCAGCCGAACATCAGGGTCGGACGCAGGACCACCTTCGGGATCGGGCAGGCCTCGACGACCGCCTCCTGGGCCTTCTTGCTCTCGGTGTAGAAGTCCTTGGCCGCGGAGTTCACCACCGACGAGCTGATGTGAACCACATAGCCGGCGCGGCCGCCCTGGGCCGCCTGCAGCACCTGCTCGGTGGCGGCGATGTTGTTCCGCTCGAACACGCCATAGTCCAGGCCGCCGATCTGGGCGTGCAGCATGATGATGCTGTCGGCCTGGGCGGCTTCGTCCCGCCAGGGGCCAGGGTCGGCGAGATCGGCCTCGATCAGGCGAAGCTCGGGGAAGAAGCCCCGCAGGATCTCGAGGTTGGCGTGGTGCTTGTCGACGCCGACGATGTCATAGGCGCCGGACTGGACCAGGGCCGGGATCAGGTTCTGGCCGACCAGCCCGGCCGCTCCGGTGATGAAGACGCGATGGCGTTGCAAGCTTTACCCGATGCGATGACGGTCGGTGAAACGCCGCATCGGCCTCACCCCCGCACGCTCAGGACGCCGATCTGGCAGGCCGCGCCCGAGCCGGTCAGGCCATAGATCCTGACCTGGCCAGAGGTGACCTGGGTCGAAGCCACCCAGCCGACATCGGGGGTGGTGACGACGCCGGGGCGCGCGGCCACCACGTCGGGACGGGGCTCGCCGCCCGGCTGGCCAGCGCCGACCACCGTGCCGGTGGGATCGACCACCAGGATGTGTTGCAGCGGCTTGTGGCTGTCCGGGTCCCAACTCCAGCCGATGGCCCTGACGCCGCCGTGGACCCCTTTGTAGACGGTCACGACCCGGTCGGCGTAGCCCTCGCATTGCGCCTTGGCTGCGGCCACCGCCGACAAGGGCTGACCGATCATCGGCCTGGCCCAGTCGGGCGCCGCGGGCAGGTCGGCCGCGAGCACGGTGACGTCGGCTTGAGCCTGGGCGTGAGCCTGATGATGGCGCCTCACGCACGCGGCGGTGAATGGCAAAGTAGAAAGGGTGAGCGCCCAAATAAACGCTCTGGTCTTGTGCAATACCGCCAAGGCTCCCCCCTTTAGCGTCCCCTTGCAGTTCGGGGAGAAGGCTACATTATCGATCCACCCAGTCCGTTCAAGTCGCGGCGTCGCTCGCGCATGGCCGGCGGCCGACTATGAGCGATGGCGCCGCGCGCCGGGGGAGCATTCGGATGGAAGGTGCGAGGTTCGGGGACCAGCCTCTGGCGGCTCCGGTGCGGTTTCGCGCGCTGAGCGCCTCGCGGGTCGAACTGGCGGCGCTGGTGCTCGCGGCGGTCGGAGCCCTGGCCACCCTGGTGATCACCGCGATGGTGGTGCGGACCGGCTATGTCGACGTGCCCTTCTGGGACCAGTGGGGCTACGTCCAGGATGGGGCGCTGTGGAGCCATCCGCTCAAGCACCACAACGAGCATCAGATCCTGGCGGCGCGGGTGTTCTATACCCTCGACGCGTGGCTCGGCGGGCGGCAGATCTTCAACATCGCCTCGACCCTGGCGATCCAGCTGGGATCGGCCTGCGCCCTGACGCTGCTGGCGCGGGCGGCGGGGGCGGTGGGGCGGCGGACGCTGCTGGCGTTCCTGGTCGCGCTTTGCTTCACCTTCTCGGCCAGCCAGTACGAGAACTTCATCTGGGGTTTCCAGGTCCAGTTCGCGCTGGTCTACGCCGCCCTCGTCGCCGGGGCGGCCTTTTCGGTCCTGTACGACCGTACGGAACAGCCGCAGTGGCTGGTCCTGGCGCTGGCCTCGGGTCTGGTCAGCGCCTGCTCCATGGCCAACGGCCTGCTGGCCGCGCCGCTGTTGAGCGGGCTGCTGTTCATGCTCGGGCGGCGCCGCGCGGCCCTGGCCATGCTCGGGGCGGCGGTCGTGGGCGTGGTTCTGTACATGATCGGGCCGTTCACCCCCACGCCGACGGGCGCGCCCATGGATATGGGCGAGCGGATCGTGAAGGGGATTCCGTTCGGCCTGGCCTATCTCGGCGCGCCCTTCGCCTGGATCCTGCAGGACGTGGCGCCGATCGATCTGTCAGGACCCGATCCCGACGTATGGCCGGTGGCCCAGATCGACGGCGTGCTGGTCGCCGTGGTGCTGCTGCTCGGCCTGATCGCCGCCGTTCGCGGGCCCAAGGTGGGGCGGCCGGCGCGGCTGGGCCTGGGCGCGGTGATCCTGTTCGGCCTCGTAAGCGCGATGGCGACCACCTATGGCCGCACGCCGTTCGGGCCGCAGGGCGCCCTGGCGGTGCGCTACGGGACCTGCGTCATGACCATGACCGCCGCCAGCCTGCTGTCGATCTGGACCGCCGTGGGCCAGGGCCGGCCGGGCGGACGTGCGGCGCCGGCCCTGATCGCGGCGGCGGCGGCCGGGCTGGTGGTGTTCGGCTTCGCCAGCCGCGAGGCGCTCAGGCCGGCCACCAATCTGCGGCTGGCGCGCGAAGGCGGTATGCTGGCCCTGGCGGCGGGAGCGTCCGACATCGGGCTGCTGCAGATGGTGACCTATGCGCCCCAGTCGGCGGTCGCGGACGCCCAGGACCTGCGCCGTCATCGGCGCTCGGTCTTCGCCGAGCCCTGGGCCCAGGCCATGGGCGCTCCGCTGACGGCGGCCGCGCCGGAGGGGATCGGCGGAACCTGCCAGGGGACGTTGGCCGCGCCGGCTGAAGGCGAGGCCGCTTTCCGCGGCACGGTGTGGGCGCCGCCGACCCAGCATCCGACCCGGGTGATCCTGCTGGCCGACGCCGCAGGACAGGTGGTGGGCGTCGGCCGCGTGCGCGCCCAGCTCAAGGACGTGATGGCCGGCGGCATGCGCCATAGCCGCCAGCCGGTGGACTGGCTGGGCGTGGTGGGGCCGGACGGGCAGGGACGCGCGTTCAGCGCCTATCTGCTGGTCGATGGCGGTCGCCGGGCCTGCCGCATCGCCGCGACGCCGGTCTCCGCCGCGCTCGCGACGAGCGTGCCGGAGCCCGCCAACCGGACGCCGCTGGAGCTGGTGTGGACCGAGCATAGCGGCGTGTTCGCGCCCTCGGGCGCCAATCCCGAGCCTGGTCCTGCGCCCGGCGGCGGCAGCTATTACGGCTCCTGGGCCGGGGCGGACGCCAATACCGGCGAGCTGGTGCTACGCTACCGGCTCGCGCCGGGGGCGACGAGCGTGGTCATGCCGGTGGTCACCGGGCCGGTCACCGACGGGCAAAGCCTGGTGTTCCGCCTGGCGCCCTCGGGCAAGGTGATCGGCGTGGCCGACCTCTCCAACGCCACCCGCTGGAGCTGGCGGCGGCTGGCCCTGCCGCCCGAGGCCGCCGGCCAGACCCTGGAGGTTGAGGCCCAGGATCGCGGCTCTGGCTGGGGCCAGTGGATCGCGGTGGGACAGGCCTACGCCGAGGGCGCGCCGAACTGAGCAGCGTCGGCAGGACCCCAAGTTGGGGAAACGGCGTCCTGGTGTATGAGAGCGCCGAAGCGCCACGGGAAGGATATCGGACATGACCAGCGCCGAGGACGCGATCCGGGCCCGGCGTCGGCTGACCAACAAGATCATCGCCGCCCACGACGCGGCGCGGTTGAAGCCGTTCTTCGATCCGCAGGTGAAGCTGATCGTCGGCGACGGCACGCTGATCACAGGGGTGGACGGCGTGCTCGACGCCTTCGCCGGCCAGTTCCAAGACCCGACCTTTGTCGCCTATGTCCGAACGCCCGAGAGCGTGAGCCTGGACCAAGACGGCGCCCGGGCGGCCGAGCAGGGCCGCTGGGTCGGGACCTGGCGCGGCCAGCCCACTCTGTCGGGGGTCTATCTCGCAACCTGGCGCAAGTCGGTGGGGCAGTGGGTGATCGAATCGGAGCTGTACGTTTCCCTGGCCAGCGAAACGCCCCCTGCGAGCTGAGGCGTGGCGTCGGCGGCCAAGCTCTTGACCCGATTTGGCCCTCACCGATGGTGACCGGGTCGAGGCGACCACCGGGCAGGAGGGCGCGCGGTTCCTGTTCCTGGCCGGCCGTCCGCTGCGCGAGCCGGTGGCCTGGGCCGGGCCGTTCGTGATGAGCACCGAAGCCGAGGTCCACCAGGCCTTCGCCGACTACCAGGCCGGCCGCTTCTAGGCCCCAGCTTCCGACTTCAGCTTCCGACCCGGCGCGGGGAGGGGCCTGCATCTTGCTCCGCTCTTCGCCCATGACATCGGAACGTCCCGCGCTGATACAGGCGCTGCATGAAGGTCGGAAGGTGATGGGGGAAATGGCGCAACGCGCGAAGTTCAAAAGCTTGGGCCTGCGCGGCCTGTCCCTGGCGTTGGCCCCCTTGGCGCTCGTTTTGGCAGGTTGCCAGACCGCGCCGCCGGCGAGCCCCCCGCCGCAACCTGTCGCCCTGGCGGCCCCTCCAGCCGCTCCTCTGGCGGCGATGGATGGTCCGATCGACCTGACCGCGGCCCACTGGACCCACCTGCCCAACGGCGCCCAGATCGCCAGCCTCTATCCCGTCGAGGCGGCCAAGACCAAGCTTGCGGGCTACGCCCTGGTGCATTGCCAGGTGCGCAGCAGCGGCGCCCTGGAGAATTGCGAGGCCCTGGTCGAGCGCCCGGCGGGCTTCGGCTTCGGCGACGCCACGGTGCACGCGGCGCAGTATTTCAAATTGGCGGCCGGCGCCTATGGTCCCAACGCCAGCGTCGACGTGCCGTTCAACTGGGCTCTGCGCTGAGCTGATCCCCAAATACGCGGGGGCCCAAATACGCGCCCCCTAGAAACGCGTTTGGCGGGAGCGCTGGGCGCTCCCGCCATAAACACCTCGTTGGCTTGGTGAGGTGGATTTAGAAGCCGGCCGCGTGGGCGACGGTGGCGACGGCGGTCAGCGGAACCGCGGCCATGGCGATCAGGCCGAAGGTGCTCAGGATGTTGATCAGCTTGGTCATTGGTGTATCTCCCGTTTTTTGTGTTTCGTGCGATGAACTTGTTCGCCTCGGCGATGGAGATATGAATACCCCTGTTGACCGGATGATTGCCAATTAAGCTTCAGTCATGACGCTCATTTAACAACATTACTCCAGATTAATTCCTGACGATTGCTTTGGTGTAATCTTTCGCGCCGGCGTCGCGGCGTCGCCATTCTCGCGGGGAATAATCCTTAGTCGGCCAGGGCGGCTACTGCCCGCCGGCCAGGGGCGTAGATTTGATCCATCGAACAACCCGCCCACCAGGGAGCGCACCGATGACCAAGTTTGCCTCTTACACCGCCGAAACCGCGCCGGAAGCGGCCAAGCCGACCCTCGCCGCCGTCAAGGCCGGCTTCGGCTTCGTCCCGAACCTGCAGTCCCACATGGCCGAGTCGCCCGAACTGCTGGCCGGCTATTCGCAGTTGTGGGACCTGTTCTCCAAGTCGACCTTGAGCCCGCATGAACAACAGGTGGTCTATCTGTCTTCCAACTTCGAGAACGAATGCCATTACTGCATGGCCGGCCACACCACCCTGGCCAAGATGATCAAGATGGACCCGGCGGTGATCGCGGCCCTGCGCGCCGGGACCCCGCTGCCCGACGCCAAGCTGGAGGCCCTGCACCGCTTCGCCACCCTGGTGGTGCGCAACCGCGGCTGGGTTGCGGACGCCGACGTCGACGCCTTCCTGGCCGCCGGCTACACCCGCCAAAACGTGCTGGAAGTGGTGCTGGGCGTCGCCACCAAGGTGATGAGCAACTACACCAACCACATCGTCCACACCGAACTCGACCCCTTCATGGCCGGCAACGAGTGGTCCAAGCCGGCCGCCTAAGCCGCGGCATAGGCCAAAAAGCAAAGCGGCCGGCGGGACGGGAGCCCCACCGGCCGCGAACGCGTGTCTTGCGTTCTGCGATTAGGCCCTGGCGACTAGACGAGGGCCGGCTCGGCCAGGGCGGAGATGGCGCGATGGGCGTGGGCCAGGGCGGTTTCGCGGCCCTGGTCGCCGGTCTGCAGGCCCTCGGCGACGATGAGTTCGAGCTGGGTGACGCCGATGAAGCCGAACACGCCGCGCAGATAGCTCTCCACGTGCTCGAGCGCCGCCGCCGGCGCGCCGGCGTGGTAGAGGCCGCCGCGCGACACCACCACGATCACCCGCTTGCCGCCGGCCAGGCCCGTCACGCCCTCGGCCGAATAGGCGAAGGTCTTGCCGGGGACCAGGATGCGGTCGATCCAGGCCTTGAGCTGGCTGGGCAGGGTGAAGTTGTACATCGGCGCGCCGATGACCACCGTGTCGGCGGCCAGGAACTCGTCCAGCGCCTTCTGGCTCTCGTCGCGGCCCTGGCCGGCCGGCGCCATGGCCGACATCGGGTGATCGGTGGGCAGGTCGGGCACGCTGACGTGGCTGAACGGCTCGGCCGCCAGGTCGCGGCGCGTCAATTCGACGGTTTCGCCGCCGCGCTTGAGCTGTTCGACCACCGCCGCGGTGAGGTCGCGGCTCACGGAGTGCGAGCCGAGGATGCTGGAGTCGATCTGGAGTACCTTCATGGCGTCATCCCGGTTATGATTTGTGACCGGGGCTAAATAGAGAACTATGAATCCGCCTCGCAAGAAGGCACAGGTTTGATACCGAGGGCACATGGATGTAACCGAGCTTCCGTCCCATAGTCCGATCACGGAGGATTGCCGCGAGGTCAGCCGGGTGCTGGCGCGCGTGGGCGACAAGTGGACCGTGCTGATCGTCATGCTGCTGGTCTCCGGGCCGCGGCGCTTCAATGACATCCGGCGCGCGATCGACGGGATTTCCCAGCGAATGCTGACGCTTACGCTCAGGAACTTGGAGCGGGACGGGCTGGTGACGCGCACCGTGACGCCAACCATTCCGCCGCGGGTCGACTACGCCCTGACCGAGCTTGGCCATTCGCTGAGCGTGCCGGTGCAGGCGCTGGGATCGTGGGCCTTCGAACGCCTGCCGGCGCTGACCGAGGCGCGCCGGGCCTATGACGCGCGGGAGGGGGGCTGACTTTCTTCCCCTTGCGGGAGAAGGAAGGGGCCCGCGTCGCGGAGCGACGTGGGAAGGATGAGGGGGCGATGGGCGTCGGCGGCAAAAAGCGCAGCGCGACCCCTCACCCTCCCAGCTCCGTTGGGCCCCTCCCTCTCCCGCAGGGGGAGAGGGGAACAAGCGATTGACGGGCGGCGCGACGCACCGTCATCTCCGCCCATGCGCCATCGTCTGAACGCCCCCCTCCTCGCAGCGACCTTCGCCGCGACGCTCGCGGCCGCTTCGCCCGCCTTCGCCTGGAACAACCAGGGCCACATGGCCACGGGCGCCATCGCCTATGACGCGCTGATGCGCGCCGACCCGGCCGTGGTCCAGCAGGTGCTGGCCCTGACCGCCGCCTTGCCGCAGCGCCAGCGCCTGGACGCCGCCGTCGTCGGCCTGTCGGGCCCGGCGCGCGACCGGGCGGTGTTCGAGTACCTGGCGCGCTGGCCCGACGACATCCGCCACGGGCCGCTGGACCATCCGGACTGGCACTACGCCGTGCACATCGTCTCGCCCGGCTGGACCCTGATCCCCTACACCGCCGGCAGGGCGCGGCAGGCCTATGACGGGGCGATGGCGACGCTGGAGGACCCCCGCGCCTCGGCCCGCGACAAGGCCATCGCCATCGCCTGGGTCATGCACCTGTCGGGCGACACCCAGCAGCCGCTGCACGCCGGCAACCGCCTGGCCCTGCCGGATTTCCCCAAGTCGGACCGCGCCGGCACCATCGGCTATGTGCGCACCGCGCCCGGCGCGCCGCCGCGCTCGCTGCACGACGCCTGGGACAGCGCCGCCGACCTGCCGGGCGCCGACAAGCCCGCCGCCGACGCCCTGGCGGCCAAGCTGGAGCAGCGGGGCCTGCCGCCGCTCGGGCCGGTCGGGCCGCTGCGCCACGGCTATGACACGGCCTTCCGCAGTTGGTGGCGCGAGAGTTACGCCCTGGCGGTGTCGGTCGCCTATACCGGCGATGCGCTGAAGGAGACGCGGACCCCGGCCAAGGCGCCGGTGCTGTCGCGCGCCTATGTGGACCGGGCCCGAGGCCTGGCCGAACCGCGCATCCGGCTCGGCGGCCTGCGGGCGGCGGCCTCGCTCGCCGCGGCGCTCAATACCCACGCCTCCTGAGGCGCCGGCCGACGGCGATCAGCCGCCCGCCATCAGCCGCCCGCCATCAGCCGCCTGAAAGGGCGATGTCGTTGACGACGATGCGCCAGTCGCTGACCTCGTCGACCATCGACTCCGCCACGTGGGTGGCGATGGGCACCAGCTCGGCCAGGCTCGGCGGGTCGGCGGCGGCGCGCAGGGCCGCCAGCCTGTCCTCCACCGCGGCGAAGTTGGCGGCCATGGCGGCGGAGCGCTTGGCCAGGCGGACGAATTCGCCCTGGTTGTTGATGGCGGCGCAGGCCGCACCGATGGCCGGGAAGACGGCGGCGATGAATACCAACTGGTGATCGAAGATGACGGTGGCCCGCGGCTCCTGCTTGGCGAGCCATGCCGGCAGGCTGCGGTCGAGGTGGATGCCGGCGCGCGCGCCCAGGTAAAGGCCAAGATGCGCAACCACCCCGAGAAGCGTGGCCAGGAATAGCCGCGTCGCGATCCAGTGCAGCCGCTCGTGGATGTTGTCGTAGCGCTCGAAGGTGGTCTCGTGGAACTCGCGCTGGCCGCGGCTGATCGCGACCAGATCGTCGGCGCAGGCGCGCGCGTAGTCGGGTGTCGCCGCCATGTTCGGCAGGCCGATGCAGCGGGCGATCGCGCGGGCGTGCCAGGCCATCCACGAGCGCTTGGCGTCGCCATAGATGGCCAGGTGCGCGCGCGTATGGCTGGCGATCCGGCCGCCGCCGAGCAGGGTGAGCAGGCGCAGTTCGCGGATCTGCTCGGCCAGCACCCGGTATTCCAGCCAGCGCTGGTGCCAGTTACGCCGATTGCCCCACCGCATCAGGGCGAGGATGACGCCGACGAAACCCAGCTCGAGCACCAGGCAGACGCCTTCGGCCCACTCGCAGCCGGCCAGCAGGGTGACGGGCAGCAGCGCCGCGGCGACGGCGCCGGCGGCGAACAGGGCCGAGAGCACGAAGCTCGAGCGGTGAGCGTCGGCGTAGCGGTCCGCCTCCTTGTCGGCCCAGGCGTAGTGGACGCGCAGCATCCGGTTGATCCAGGCGACGCCGGGGCTCGCGGCGGTCTCGTCGATCGGCCACGCGCGGGCGATCTGGGCCACATAGGGCGTCACCCTCAGCTTGGGCAGGCTGACCCTCCAGGAGCCGATCAGGTCGCGCATGAACTTCCAGATGAACGACCGGTTGTAGGCGTGGCGGCGCTCGGCGAGGTATTCGCGGGCATGAGCCGGGTCTTCCAGGGTGTGCTTCTGCTTGCCGGCGGCCGCCAGGCCAAGGTCGGCCTGCATCACCGCATCGATGGCGGCCACCAGCTTGGCCTTGTCCTCGGCGGTATTGGCGTGCGGTTCGGGCAGCTCGCACGGCTTGGAGCGGACCAGGCAGGCCAGCTCGCGCGCGTCGTGCAGCATACGCCAGGCGAACGGCGCCTTGGCGCTGACCCACAGCACCGGCACGCGCCGGGTCACCGCCTCGACCACGCTCTCGGCGGTGCCGCCCCGACCGGCCGAGGGCGCGCCGTCCCACACCGCCACCACCAGGTCGGACTGGCGCATCAGCACCTGGGCGGCGAAGTCGTAGGCCGCGCCGCTGTCCGTCCGCACCCCGTCGAGCTCGAACACCGTGGCCGTGGGGCCGGCGCGGGCGAGCAGGGCGTCGAAGCGCGCCTGCGAGTCGGGCTCCAGCGCCTTGTCGGGCGCGAAGTCGGCCATGAAGACCTCGCGCGGGAACGGCAACGGGCAGCTTAAGTGGTAGCCGAGATCGAGCGCCGCGCGGGCGAACATGCGGTCGACCCCTTCGGCCAGGGAGGTCACGGCGGTCAGTTGCACCGGCTCGGGGGCGTAGAGCTCCGCCGCCGGAGAGCTGCGAAACTGGGTCGCCCGCTGGCGCACCAGCTCCAGCACCTGGGACAGCCGCTCCTGCAGGGCCGCCAGGGCCTCGGGATCGTGCGGCAGGCGGTTGGGGCGATGGCCGATGACGCCGACGCGAAAGGCGAGGGGAACTTGGGGCGGCGAATTGCAGGTCTCGTCGTCGAGCATCGTCGGGGCGGGACGCGGCTCGGCCATCACTCCGGCTTCCGCTGGCTGAGCGCCATGCCGACCAGCCCGGCCATCACCGTCGGGCGCACCAGCGACAGGATCATGCCGATCGGTCCGAAGTGAAGGCGCAGCCCGACGAACTCGATCACCGCAACCGCCGCCAGCAGGCCCAGGCTGAGCGGCGACAGCATCGGCCTGAGCGCCTTCATGCCCGCCGCCAGGATCGCGGCGAACACCAGCAGCTGGAACAGGAACACCAGCAGCAGCACCAGGCCGTGCGAATAGAACAGCTCGACCCCGAAGCGCAGGTAGGCCAGCCGGAAGATCAGGGCGTTGATGACGAAGGCGGCGAACAGCAGCCCGAACAGCAGGCCGAGGAATGGCGGGCGCCGGCTGTGGAGCAGGGCGGCCGCCAGGGTGATCGCCAGGGCCAGGACCGGCAGCATCGACAGGATCGGTCCCGCCCGGCCCAGGTGCGTGAACAGCAGTCCGATCACGCCCGCCAGCAGGCCGAAGGCCGCGAACTTCGCCGTCATCAGGTCGTCCGGCGGCGTCGGCGCCGGGCGTGGAGGGTCAGGCACGTGGGAGGTCCGCGGCTGGGGCGCGGTCGGAGCCGGCGCGATGTCTGCGCCGGGCGCTGTGGTCAGGATCGCGTAGATCGCCAGGGACGCGGCCAGGTCGTAGTCCTGCGCCAGATCGGTCCGGCTGCGATAGACGCGCAGGCTGTCGGCGCCGAACTGGATCAGCAGCACGTCGTCGACCCTCAGCGACCGCATGGCCGGGCCATAGGGCGTGTTCTCAAGCGAGCGGACGATGTTGTCCCAGCGCTCGAGCCGCAGCCGCTCGGCCTGGGACTGGGGCTTGCGGCCCGGCGGCAGGAACAGCAGCAGGTTCTGCATCCGCCCGGCGGCGACGATGTTCTGCATCTCCCAGTGCACCCACCGAGTGGGGCCGCATAGCATGGCGATCAGGCGCGAGCCGGCAATCCAGTTCAGCACCTGGGCCTGCCACTGGTCGTCGGCCAGGTAGGCTCGGGCCGCGCCGAGTTGGGGCAGGCCCTCGCTCGGCTCGCCCACCGCCAGGAACGGACCGTAGGGCCCGACCATGCCGGCCAGCGCCTCCTCGAAGCGGATCTTGTAGACCTGCTGCATACCGGCCCAGAGCTGGTACTGGCGCAGCTTGACGGTGTCGTCCTTGAACGAGCGCAGGAACAGCACCGGCGGGCGGCCGTCGTCGCGCACCACGATCTCGGCGCCCTGGGCCAGCACGCGCCGCCGCCGCGTGAGGCACCAGGTGATGAGGCCGATCGCCGCCAGGTCCACCAGGATGCCGGCGGAATGGGTGGCGATCACCAGCAACACCCACAGCAGGCCCACGCCGACAGCGCCGGCGATATAGGCGTTGGCGTGCATCTGGGTGGCGGCGGAGACGGTGGGCTTTGGCGTCGAGGTTTGCGGGTCTGCCGCCGCCGGCGCGGCCTGGAACGACGTCAGCGCCGCCAGAATTTCGCCCATCGGCCGGTCGAAGTGGGGCGGGACGACCGCGAGGTCTTCCGGGCGCACGGCGACCTTCTCGCCGACGACGCTCCGGGTGGCCCGCTGACTCAGCATCTTCGGCATCAGCACGAAGATGGAGAACAGGCCAGCCAGGATGATGCCGACGAACAGCAGGATGAACAGGCCGACGGCGAGGCTCTGCAGGGCGCCGCCGCTCTTGGCGCCCACGATGGCGATCAGCATCCACACCACGGCGACGATCAGCACGACGGTGGGGACCGCCTTGTTGCTGCGCCAGAAGCTCGGTTTGGGCGGACTGAACCGCGACAGGTCTATGTCGACGACCCGCAGGTCTGCGCTATCGGTCGTCATCGTCACCCCAGCCCCGGATGCGAATTCGCGTGGCTGAATAATCCTCCAGTTGTCGCCCAGGTCAATGCAGGGCGTTCATCCTGCATGGCGCAGATGAAATGCACGATCTATACTCAGGCGGGGAATAGGGCTGGTCGAGATGGCGAAGACCACGGGGCCGATTTTTCGCGCGTACGCCTTGGTGCTGCTTGCGCTGGGCCTTTCGGGGTGCATCGCCACAGGCATGGTCGATCGAACGACCGACACCATCGACCACAGCGTCGGCCAGGCCCGAAACAACAGCATCCTGCTCAATATCGTCCGGGCCAGCCGCTACGAGCCGCTGTACTTCTATTCGGTGAGCCGGGTGAGTGGCGGCGGCCTGGAGGACTTCAAGCTCAGTTTCCCGGCCATCACCTTCGGTCCGCACCAGGCGGCGTCGCAGCGCAACTATACCTTCGGGACCAATGGGCTGAACGTGCTCGACAGCCAGCAGACCGGCAGCTTCGATGTCGGCACGCTGGAGTCCAAGAACTTCTACGAGGGGATGCTGGCGCCCCTGACCCTGGAAGAGGTCGGGGTTCTGCTGCAGCAGGGATTTCCGCGCGAGCTGATCTATCGGCTGACGGTGGATTCGGTGACCATCTACGGGCCAGACATGCCGCCGCGCCGCCAAGACGCCGCCAACGGGCTGGACGTAGGGCTGCACCGCTACGTCAACGACCCGGCGTCGCCGAGCTATGGCCAGTTCCAGACCCTGTTCGGCGCGGCGATGGATCATGGCCTCACGGTCGAGAGCTTCGAGGTTCCGGGGCTCGATCCGGCGAAGGCGGCGGGCGGCTCGGACAGCAGCAAATCCGACGACGGCAAATCGCACGACAAGTCGCCCTCGACCCATGTCTGGAGCCGGCTGTGCGTGGATCCCGCGCTGGTGAAGGATGTGCAGTCTAAGAACGACGCCACTGCCACGGGAAACGAATGCGGGATGCGGCCGCTGCCCGATCTCACGACCATAACCCAGCAGGAGAACCTGGGCGCCGTCTACCAGGCCTGCCAGGTGTCGCAGAACAGCCCAGCCGCAGCGGACGTCAAGAAGAAGGGCGCAGCCTCGCCTGACGCCACGAAGAACGGCGCGGCCTCGGCCAGCGCCACCTCGCAGCCCAACCAGGGCCGCGGACGGGTGTGCGCCCACATCGGCGATGTGGTCTTCGCGGTCCAGCTCAACACCCGCTCGCTGTTCGGCATCTACGCCTATCTCGGCAAGCTGCTGCGGGACGGCCAGGACGGGGCGTTGATGGGGCTGGGGGCCGACGTCGAGCCGCGCTCGACCGGGCCGCTGCTGACCGTGCTCAAGGACAGGGGCCTCGGCCCCTGCTTCGCCCGCGCCCAACTGGCGGCCAACTACTGCATCCCCGCCGAGGGGGCGAGCAACCTGAAGATGGCGTTCAGCCTGTTGAACGCGCTGCAGGCGGTGAAGACCGCGCCGGGGGACCTGCCGATCACCCCGGCGGTCCGCATCGAGCAATAGGCGCCCCGCGGATGGCCGCGCCCTGGCCCGACCGCCTGTTCGAGCCGGGCCCCAAGCGCATCCTGGCCATCGACGGCGGCGGGGTGCGCGGCGCGCTGGCTATCGGCCTGCTGGCCCGGCTGGAGGCGGTGCTGCGCAGCCGCTATGGGCGGCCGGAGCTCAGGCTGTCGGACTATTTCGACCTGATCGGCGGCACCTCGGTGGGTGCGCTGATCGCCGCCGGCCTGGCGTTGGGCGAGGACATGGCGACGGTGCAGGCGCGCTTCCTCGACCTTGGACCGCGGCTGTTCCGCCGCAACCGTCTGCCGCGCATTCCCCTGATCCAGCCGCGCCTGGACCCCGCCCGCCTAGCCGCCCTGATCGCCGAGACCTTCGGCGAGGCGACGCTGGGCAGCGCAGCCTGGAAGACCGGTTTCGCCGCCGTGGCCAAGCGGGTCGACACCGGCAGCAGCTGGGTCCTGACCAACTCGCCCAGGGCCAAGTACTGGGAGGGCGGCCACACGCCCCATGCCGGCGGCCGCGCCACCATCGCCAATCGCGACTACCGGCTGGAGCGGGTGGTCAACGCCAGCGCGGCGGCGCCCTTCTTCTTCGATCTGGCGCCGATCGAGATCGCCGAGGGCGTGACCGGGGTGTTCTTCGACGGGGCCATGACCGCTCACGGCAATCCGGCGCTGCAGCTGGCCCTGGCCGCGCTAGTTCCCGCCTATGGCCTGGGTTGGGAGGCGGGCGCCGAGCGGCTGCAGATCGTTTCCATCGGTACGGGCGCGCCGCGGCCGCGCCACCCGGACTGGGTGCGCGGACGCCAGGCTGCGGTGGTCAAGGCCTTGGAGGCGTTGGTCTCGGTCGCCTACGACACCAGCGAACTGGCGGTGGTGGTGCTGCAGTGGCTGGGCCATTGCCCCCAACCCTGGATCATCAACCGCGAGATCGGCGGCCTGGAGGGCGGTCCGCCAGCCGGCTTTGCCCCGCTATGGACCTTTGTGCGCTACGACGCGCCGCTGGAGCGGCAATGGCTGGCCGATACGTTGGGCCGCCAGATCGCGCCGGAGACCGAGCGCCGGCTGCAGCGGATGGACGACGAGCGCCAGATCCCAACCCTGCTGGAGATTGGCGGCGCGGCCGGCGACAAGCTGGTGCGTGGCGAGCATTTCGGCGACGCCTTCGCCCCGTCTTGATGGGGATCAGGGGCTCAGTTCGCCGATGCGCCGGCTGTACCAGCCGCTCAGGCACATCCAGGTGGTGCAGGCGTTTCGCTCCGCAAGCTGCAGTTTGCCGATGGCCTTGATCCGTCCGGACGTGTCGTTCAGCAGCGCGACCCGGTAGAGCGCGGCGTAGCGGCGGTCCTGGCCGGCCAGGATGGAATCCGAACAGATGGTCCGATCGGCATAGTTGCTGGCGCCGGTGCAGTCGAACGACGGGCCGAGGTTGAGCAGCGAGGACGTGGAAGGCGTGCTGGCGGCCGGGGGCGACGGGGCGCTGGAGTTCGAGGACGAGGAGGAGGCGCGCACGCTTGCGACCAGGTTGTCGAAGTCGAAAACGCGGTTGCTGGTTTCGGCGCTGCTGCTCGAAGCGCTCGTGTCGCCTACGCCCGGCGCCGGCGGCGGGGCGACGCTGGTCAGGGCCACGGTGTTGCTCTCGGTCGTGGCGTTGGCGTTGGCGGTGTCGGTGAGGTTGTTCGCGGGCGGGCTGGCCGGCTTCGGCCGTTGGCTGAACACGATGAGGGCGATGACCAGGGCCAGGAGGGCGAGCGGCGCCAGCGCGACCCAGTTCATCTGAGGCGGCGTTGGCGCGGGCTTGGGTGGCGGAGGCGAGGGCGGCGGTACGGGCGGGACCGGCTGTGGTGGCGCAGGCGGGGGAGGCGGCGCGGGTGGCGCCGGCTTGCGGTCGTCGTCGGTGGTTGCGCCCTGCCAGACCTTCTTCTCGGGTTGGTCGAGCCGGGTCTGCAACAGGTCGCGCAGGCTCTTGGCCAGGATCGCCAGGCGTTCGCACACCGCCTCCTGGGTGTAGTCCTTCAGGCGATAGGAGCGGAAATCGAACCACTGCAGCTTGCGCAGTTCACGCAGCACCTCGGGATTTTCGGGGTCGACCCCGGCGGTGTCGACATAGTGGACCGGGAAGATGAAGCGTTGGCCCTTCAGTTGCGGATGGGCTTCGCGAAGGTGGGCCTCCCGTTCCAGGAAGAAGGTCAGCTCGTGGTTGCACCAGCGGCTTTGCAGGAAGTTGGGGGTGATGATCGGGATCAAAAACGAGCTGTCGTGCATCGCCGTGCGGATCTTGGCCTCCCATTCCGCGCCCGGAGGGATCGATCCCACATCCTGGAAGATCTTGATCGGTTCGCGCCCGTATTGCTGCTGCAGCTCGGACGCCAGCTGGAACCGCAGCAGCGACAGCTTTCCCCCAGACGCGTCGTCGTCCTGGCGGGCGTAGCTCCAGAAACCGATGGGCGACAGGCGAGCGGTCATGGCCCGTCCAGCTAGGGCGACAGGAACAGCAGACGAAACTCTACCAATGCAATGGAGTGTTCACCAGCAGGCTAGCCGTTTTTGACTAGGCCGGCCGACCGCCGAAATCGCCTGGATAAATAGAGCCGTGGCCAAAAACGCCCAAACAACTTGGGTCAGACGTGCTTGGAGTTGGTGTCAGCGGGCTAAATCGCGGCCTTGGGCCCGGACAGCGCCATCGCTCCGGCGCGGGTCTTGATCGCCGCGGTGGTGAGCCGGCTGCCGTCGTGACTCCAGCCCGGCTCGGCGAAGACATAGGCCACGCGCTGGCTCATCTTCAGCCCTGGCCGGCGCACGTCGTGCCAGATGCCCACATATTCGTGCACGGCCACGCGCAGCGGGTTGAACGAGCCGATGTTCTTGACCAGGCCGTAGCGCGGCCGATCGGCGAGGTCTTCGGGCACAAAGCTGCCGAACATCTTGTCCCAGACGATCAGGGTCCCGGCATAGTTGGCGTCGAGATAGCGCGCGTTGCGGGCGTGGTGCACACGGTGGTGCGAAGGCGTGTTGAACACGGCCTCGAACCAGCCGGGCAGGCGCGAGATCGCCTCGGTATGGACCCAGAACTGATAGACCAGGTTGGCCGAGGCGACGAAGGCCAGCATCACCGGATGGAAGCCCAGCAGGGCCAGGGGCGCCTGCAGCACCACCAGCCCGGTCAGCTCGGTCCCCCAAGGCTGTCGCAGCGCCGTGGACAGGTTGTAGTGCTGGCTGGAGTGGTGGACCACATGGCTGGCCCAGAACCAGCGCGAGCGGTGCGACAGCCGGTGGGACCAGTAGTAGCGCAGGTCGTCCAGCACGAAGCACAGGGCGATGGTGACCAGGTTGATCGGCCAGGTGAACAGCCGGTAGCGATAGACCAGCATCAGCGCCGCATAGCCCACGCCCTTGAGCAGCAGGCCGGTGGCCGAGTTGCCCAGGCCCATGGACAGGCTGGCCAGGGTGTCGCGCGTCTCGTAGGCGTTTTCCTGCCGGCGGATGGCCAGCAGCGCGCCTTCGCCGATCACCAGGGCGATGAACAGCGGAATGGCCAGGGTGACCGGGTCGCGCAGTTGCTCGGGGCTCAGGCTGGCGATCATGGCGCCATCCCCACCAGCCAGCGCGCTTCGTCCTCAGGGCTGGCGAAGCGCAGGTCCAGCACCGGCTGGGCGAAGTCGCGCAGCCTCAGCTGTACGCGGCGCCCGTCGCGCTTGACGGCGGCGACGTCGGCGGGGTGCAGCACGCGGGCGGTCCAGCCGGCCCCAAACGCGCTGACCACGCCCAGGCTGTCCGGCGTCTGAACCCGCACCAGGGCGGTCCGGCCGTCGTCCAGCACCAGGGCCTCGGTCGGTCGTTCGTCCGGGTATTCGTCGCGGAAGCGTTCGAGCACCGCATCCGCGGTCAGGGGCGTGCGTGGGCGACGGCCCCAGAGCAGATGGGTGTAGCCGACCAGCAGGGCCACGCCGACCGCCGATCCGGCGAGCTGGAGCGTCGGGGCGAGCCAGGGCGCATGTGCGGACTCGAACATAGGTCGATCAAATCACAGCCCGCCGCCCTGGGCGAGCGGCCGATTCTGGGGCGAGCGGCCGATTGTCGTATGCGTCAGCCGATCGGGTCGAGGCTTCCTGCTCAGGCTTCCTGTTTCAGGCGCCGCTGCACGGTGGCCCGGTCGACCCCCAGCTCCTCGGCGGCCTCGTCGAGGGTCAGCTCGCCGTCTTCGATGCGCTGCTGCACCTCGGGCCAGTCCTCTTCCGAGATGGTGCGGGCCCCCCGACGCGGCGGCGGCGCGGCCGGTTCGCTCTTGCGCGCCTCGCGCACGTCGAGCTGGAAGCGGGCGAACAGGGCCAGCGCCGGCATCAGCACGTCGTCGCGCTCGCGGGTGTCGATATGCTGGTCGATCACCACCAGCTCGAACTGGCCGCGGCGCAGCGTCATGACGGCGCGCATCAGGTCGCGGTGGTCGTGGGCCAACACCTCCAGCCGGCTCACCACCAGCACGTCGCCGGCGGCAGCCCCGGCCAGCGCCTCCTCCAGGGCCGGCCGCACCACGCTGGAGCCGATGCGTGCGTCGCTGAACAGCTTCTCGCAACCGTGGTCGGCCAGGGCCTGCAGCTGTTCGGCGAGCAGGTCGGGGCGGGCGGCTCTCGCATATCCGATGAGCAAGGCGGGGGACTCGTCGCGCGTTACTGAGCGTGGCTGGGTATTGCGGCCGCCGCGGCTTGTCCACCGAGCTTCAGTCCTCGCGCTGGTGAAGCCGGTGGAAAAGGGCGCCGCCCTAGAGGCCGGCAGGCCTCAGAAGCTCACCGTCACCCGGCTCTGCAGCCGCCAGCTGTCGCTCGATGTGCCGATCCCGCTCGTCAGGTCGTGCGCGATCGTGGCCGTGGCGGTCAGGTTCGCGCCCAGGGCGTAGTCGGCGCCGACGCCCATGGAGGCCGGGGTCACGTCGGTCTTGATCACCCGACTCGAACCGTAGGCGACGTCGAAGAAGGCGTAGGGCGAGATCTGATCGCTGAGGGCGTGGTGGGCGAGGCCCAACAGCGGGAGGCTGGGGGTGCGAAGCTCGTTGCGCGAGACGACGGTCGAGTCGTAGCTGCCGTCGTCCAGGGTGTAGCCGCGCACCAGGTCCTGGCCGCCGACGCCGCTCTGTTCGGTGTCGGGCAGGGCTTCGCCGGCATATTGAGCGATAAAGCTGTTGACCAGGCTCCAGTGGTCGGGGAGCCGGGTGGTGCGGGTGAAGTCGGCGGTGACATAGCCATACTGGCCCGAGGTCACGCGGCCGCCGGTGAACAGGTTGAGCGCCGCGTCGCCGTTCTGGCGGTCCAGCCCGCCGGGGCTGCCGTGGAAGACGATATTCAGCGCATTGTGGCCGCCGCCATCGCTCCAGGCGTCGGCGTAGCCGATATAGGCCTGGTAGACGTTGATGCCGTGGTCGATCACGTCGGAGCCGGCGAAGTAGGTGGCGCGCCGCTCGGTCTTCAGTTCCAGTCCGCCGAACACGTCGCCGGGGAAGCGGACGAAGTTGTCGAGCGCCGTGCGGTAGCCCAGCGACAGTTCGTCGGTCTGCTGGCGCACCAGGAACGGGTCGCTGATGACGTTGGTCTCGACGTGGTCGAAGGTGGCCTCGAACTCCTGGCGCGCGCCGGTCGGGATCGAGGCGCGGAAGCCGTGGCTGAGATATTCCGGGTGGGCCGTGTTGCCGAACGCGGTCCCGTTATTGTCGAAGAAGTCCGGCGAGGCGGTGAACTGGTAGGAGGCCAGCGACCCCGGCCCCAGCAGGCCGCCCACCTGGCCGCCCAGGATGTAGCGGTCCCAGCCGGTCGCCGGCGACCCCGAATTGGCGTAGCCGGCATAGACCTGCCACGGCTTGCCGGAGCTGGTCTGCAGGTCGAGGTTGGTGCGGCCGAGCGCGTCGCCCGGCGAGAACACCGCCTCGGTATGGCGGAACGGGAAGCGGTTCAGCCAGTCCAGGTCGGTGGACAGCTCCAGCGAGTCGATCGGCTGGTCCGATTGCAGGCGCACGTCGCGGCGGATGCGTTCGGCGGTCGGGCCGGTGACGCCGGAGACCGAGACGGCGCCGGCGTGGAATTCTACCACCCGCACTTGCAGCACACCGCCGCCGATGACCTGCGGCGGGGTCGAGACCGAGACGAAGGGGTAGCCCTTCAGCCGGTAGTAGCGGGCGATCTCGGCCTCGATCTCGGCGATCAGCTTGTGCGACAGCGGCTTGCCGATGAACCGGGACAGGGCCGCGCACGGCTGGGCGGCGCCGAGCCGGCTGACCTGGCCGATGTCGAGTCCTTGGGCCGGGCCCGTGTGTACGGGCTCGTCGGCCCCCAGCAGGACCAGCGCCGTGAGGTTCGGGCCGAGCGGGTGGTCGTCCTGATCGGACGGGATCGCGTTCGGGGCCAGCAGGGGCTGGGCCTGTTCGACCTGTCCGGGCGGCAGGTGGCGCTCGATCGCCTGGCCATGGGCCTCGGGGGCTTGGGACAGGGCGGTCAAGGCGAGCGCTGCAGCGGCGCCCCTAAGCAACTGGGGGCGCAAGCAGGCGGCGCTCATGGATTCATCCCTATGGTGAAGCGGATGTTGTCAGAGACGTAGCGGTTGTCCGGATACGGCGCGTTGGTCTGGCCGGAGCCCGAGGACTGCAGCAGGACGACCGGCGGCGCGCCCGGCATCCCGCCTTGGCCGCCGCCCGAGCCGCCGCCCGACGGGGCCGGCGTCCCGCTGTTGCTCGAACCATTGCTCGAGTTGGTCAGGCCGGTGGAGAAGGACGAGGCGCCGTTGCTGGCGTTGAAGCTGTTCCCGTTGGCGGGCGCGAAGGCCGATAGGCCGGTCGCCGGCGGCAGGATCGTGAACAGGCCGCTGATGAAGGTCAGGGCGTAGTTGCTCGAGAGCGAGAGGCTGCCCTGGCCGATGTCGTAGGTTCCTGGCCCATTGCCCGGCGCACGCGCCAGGGCCCCGGTGGCCGCGTCGTCGCTGACGATGGAGCCGCTTTCCACGGTGTAAGTCAGTGGTGGATCGCTCAGGCCCGCCAGCTTGGTGAGGTTGTCGGCGGCGATGGTGATCGGACGCTGGGTGATGTCGGCGGCGGCGCTGGACGGGAAGGATAGGGTGTAGTCGCCGGCATCGGCGCCCGAGAGCGCCAGGCCGCTGACGGCGACCGTCTTGTTCACGCCCGCACCCGCGGTGGCGAAGCTGAAGGTTGCGCCGTCGATGGCGACCTGGTCGCCGCTGACGACGCCCGGGTTCAGGCTGGCCGAGCCCGTATCGGCGAGGCCGCCGTCATAGACCTTGTTGTTGGCCGAGACCGAGGCCGTCAGCGCCAGCGGCGTGATAACGCCGACCGCACCGGAAATGGTGCTGACGACCGAATAGTCGCCGGCCTGGGCCCCGGTGAGCGCCAGCCCGCCGACGGTGACGGTCTTGCCGGTCCCGACGTCCTTGGTGTCATAGGCGCCGCTGGTCGGATCGTTCAACGCCACGCTGTCGCCGGAGATCAGGCCGGCCAGCACGTAGTTGCCCGCCGTCAGCGTGGCTGCGGTGGTTCCGTCATAGGTCTTGCTGACCGTGCCGGTGAGGCTGGCGGTCAGGGCCAACGGCGTGATCGTACCGATCGCGCCGGAGACGTTCCCGGTCACCGTGTAGTCGCCGGCCTGGGCGCCAGTGAGCGCCAGTCCGGTGACGGTGACCGTCTTGCCGGTTCCGGCGTCCTTGGTGTCGTAGGTCCCGCTGGCGGGGTCGTTCAGGGCCACGCTGTCGCCGGAGATCAGGCCGGCCAGGATGTAGTCGCCGGCGGCCAGGCTGGCGGTATTGGTTCCGTCATAGGTCTTGCTGACCGTGCCGGTCAGGCGCGCGGTCAGGGCCAGCGGCGTGATCGTGCCGATGGGGGCGGAGACCGTGCTGGCGACGGTATAGTCGCCGGCCTGGGCGCCGGTGAGGGCCAGTCCGCCGACGGTGACGGTCTTGCCGGTTCCTGCGTCCTTGGTGTCGTAGACGCCGCTGGTCGGATCATTGAGCCCGACGCTATCGCCGGAGATCAGGCCGGCCAGCACATAGTCGCCGGCGGCCAGCGAGGCGGTGGTGGTCCCGTCATAGGTCTTGCTGACCGTGCCGGTCAGGCGCGCGGTCAGGGCCAGGGGGGTGATGGTCCCCACCGCGCCGGAGGTGGTTCCGGCGATGGTGTAGTCGCCGGCCTGGGCGCCGGAGAGGGCCAGCCCGCCGACAGTGACGGTCTTGCCCGTGCCGGCGTCCTTGGTGTCGTAGGTCCCGCTGGTCGGATCGTTCAGCGCCACGCTGTCGCCGGAGATCAGGCCGGCCAGGACATAGTTGCCCGCCGTCAGGGTGGCGTCGGTGGTCCCGTCATAGGTCTTGCTGACCGTGCCGGTCAGGCGCGCGGTCAGGGCCAGGGGGGTGATGGTCCCCACCGCGCCGGAAACGCTGCCGGCCACGGTGTAGTCGTTGGCCTGGGCGCCGGAGAGGGCCAGCCCGCCGACCGTGACGGTCTTGCCCGTGCCGACGTCCTTGGTGTCGTAGGTCCCGCTGGTCGGGTCGTTGAGCGCCACGCTGTCGCCCGAGATCACGCCGGACAGGCCGTAGTTGCCGGACGCCAGGGTGGCGGTGGTGGTCCCGTCGTAGGTCTTGCTGACCGTGCCGGCGAGGCTGGCGGTCAGGGCCTTGGCGGTGATGGTCCCCACAGCGCCGGAAACCGAGCTGGCGATGCTGTAGTCGCCGGCCTGGGCGCCGCTGAGGGCCAGGCCCCCGGCGGTGACGGTCTTGCCGGTTCCGGCGTCCTTGGTGTCGTAGGTCCCGCTGATCGGGTCGTTGAGCGCCACGCTGTCGCCGGAGACCACGCCGGTCAGGCTGTAGTTGCCCGCCGTCAGGGTGGCGTCGGTGGTCCCGTCATAGGTCTTGCTCACCGTGCCGGTGAGGCTGGCGGTCAGGGCCTTGGCGGTGATGGTCCCGATGGCGCCGGACAGGCTGCTGCTGGCGATGCTGTAGTCGCCAGCAGCGGCGCCGGTCAGGGCCACGCCATTGACGGTGACGGTCTTGCCGGTTCCGGCGTCCTTGGTGTCGTAGGTCCCGCTGGTCGGATCGTTCAGCGCCACGCTGTCGCCGAGGACCACGCCGGTCAGGCTGTAGTTGCCGGACGCCAGAGCGGCGGTGGTGGTCCCATCGTAGGTCTTGCTGACCGTGCCGGTGAGGCTGGCGGTCAGGGCCTTGGCGGTGATGGTCCCGATGG